>Ga0233433_10002470_pt1 | contig 16166 bp, 16 predicted proteins | sample SI_122_August201_5_FD_179868 | JGI IMG/M metagenome (GOLD analysis project Ga0233433, IMG submission 179868) | Seawater microbial communities from Saanich Inlet, British Columbia, Canada - SI_122_August2016_100_MG | ecosystem: Environmental > Aquatic > Marine > Inlet | place: Canada: British...
TTTCTGTATGAATTTCGGAAAGCACCCCAATGCGGCGGCCAAACCGCAGTTGATCGGCAGCCTCCAGCTTTTGGCCCCGGAAATAAATCACCAGGTTCTGGTGCCAAACATCCAAAATTGCCTGAAACGTTTCCTCATCCATATCCTTGGAAAGATCAACATTACAAATTTCGGCACCACAAGGGCTGTAGCGAATGATTTCAAGGCCCTTATAGGTTTCCTTGATGCCCGGGCCGGGATTGGTTTCTGGAAAATTGGAAATCTGTACTGACATTCTTAAAAAACCTTGTTCGTAGCCCGATCAAACCGGGGCAAAGAAGTAAAACAAGGGATAAGGGCGAACCATGGCCCTTATCCCCAGCGTTTAATGCATCGAGCGCCCGCCATCGACATTGATGGTTTGGCCGGTAATGTAATTTGACGCATCCGATAACAAGAACATCACCGCACCCACCAGATCGTCTGGCAATTGGTCGCGGTTAAAACATTTGGTGCTGTCGGCGCGTTTTGACATGTGTTCATTTGAACTGTTGGCAACCTGGGTTTCAGAAAGGGTGAAACCCGGGCTGACCGAATTAACACAGATATTATCTTCACCCACTTCACGGGCAAGGGCACGGGTCAGAACCACCACCGCGCCCTTTGATGCGCTGTAATGCAACCGCCACATGCCGCCATCAAAGACGCGGGATGAGGAAATATTGACGATCTTTCCCCCGCCCTGTTTCTTCATATGCGGGTAAACCGCAAGACAGCACAAAAACACACCCTTGGTGTTGACCTGCATCACACGATCCCATTCATCGGCGGCAATTTCATGCCAGGGCTTGCGGCCCAAAACAGACATCAGGGATGCGTTGTTGATCAACCCGTCAATGCGTCCCCATTTATCCATGGTCGCCTGGGCCATGGCTTTTGTCTTGGCCTCATCGGCAACATCCGTGGTTTGTGCCAAAGCCTGTCCGCCAGCGGCATTAATCTCATCGGCAAGAGCATGATTGGCTTCATCAACGATATCGGCGATCACGACCTTTGCGCCCGCTTCTGCGAGCCTTTGGGAATAGACCTTGCCAATGCCGGTCGCACCCCCGGTGATGATAATCACCCGATCGGTCATGTCCAGGCTGGGGCGAGTTGGTGAAATTTCATTCATTGGTTTCAGTCTCCATGGGTATCAACGTTTATGGGCATATTTACTTATTCGCCGACCAAAGGCCCGCCTTCAACGGTAAAGCGCCTGAGATGGCGTTCTTTTGTCGGATCAAAATCGGTCCGGGCATGAACGGTGCACAGGTTATCCCATATCAACAGGTCCCCCTTGCGCCATTTATGGGTATAGAGAAATTCTGGCTGTTCTTCATGGGCAACCAACCGGTCGATAATGGCCCGACCCGCATCCCCCGGCATGCCCACAATTTCCGACGTCATCAGCCGGTTTACATAAAGGGCTTTTCTGCCTGTCACCGGATGGGACACGACCATGGGCTGGACAAATTGGCGGGCATTCGAAATTTTCCCCACTTGCTCCCGTGACGTTGAATCATAGCTAAAGACATTCAACGCATCATAGTCATCCACCACCCCACGCAGGTCATCGGGCAGGGCATCATAGGCACGACACAGGTCGCCAAAGATTGTATCCCCGCCCGCATCGGGCACCACAATGGCATAGAGACACGTCGCCCGAGCAGGGCGTTCCACATAACATTGATCGATATGGAACTGCATCTCACCATCGGGCAGAGAGCCGATAAATTTACCGTCTTCCTTGCGATTGGAAACAAACATTACTTCTGATGGGGCATCGGTGCCTTCATGACGATCATCCGCTGGCCGGGATCGCTTGCCCAGATTGCCAAACAATTCACAAAATCGGACATGATCTTCGGGCGAAAGGTTCTCCTGATCACGAACCACTAACACAAGGTGTTTAGCCCATGCCGCACGCAGCCGGGCTTTCGTGTCATCATCCAAAGAACCAGCTAGGTCAACACCGGTTACTTCGACACCAAACCCTGCAGAAAACGGGGTTATTTTCATCAACGCATACTCCTACTGCAGCTCTATATTATCCCTGATTTTTATGCTTGGCATTGGCATTCACGCTTGACCATAAATGTTCATTCCAGTCTTGGGGCAGGGTGCCATCGTCCAGCGCCATGCCGACATAATGGCTCCACAGCTTGTAACAATGCTGTTCACGGTTGTTGTTGGTGACAGCAATCAGATCCAGCTCTTCGCGGGTGAGAGGGTTCACCTTGCCGATGGTCGCCGCCTGATAATGGGCCTTGGCATTTTCTTCAAAATGAACGGCATCCACCAAAAGTGCGGGCAGACTTTCGGCCACCAAAACCCCGCCATGGGCACGCAACAACGCACCGTTATTATCGCCAAGGGTCTTTGCCAGTTCCTGGCCTTGGCGTGCCGACAAGATATGGCTGGGATCACCATGGATGGGCACCCCTGACTTCCAACGCTGGGCGTGGCTTTTCATCAAGGCCAATTCAACGCCTTCGATCATTGTGAACATTGCCGCCAATTCAGAATGGGTATGAACCACGGTTTCAATATCGGGGCGCGCGCGCAGAATTTGGGCATGAATATGTGCCTCAACGGGCGGACGGTCACCGGCGGGGCCTTCTAAAAGATTGCAATCAAAATCACAAATCAACAACCCCTCAGGATTAATGCCCGCACGGCTGTCGTTGATGGATTGAATCATAAAGGCATCGCGGCCCGGAATACGAATACTGGCATGGCCTGAATAGGTAAGAATTCCTTCTTTGTGCAACAATCGTGTCAGGGCAGCCAATTGCACCCGGTACCCGGTGATAACAGCATCAGAATTAGAACCCGCATTTGCGGTGGTCATTATTGTCTCCTTGGAAATAACGTTTGGAATTAAATGCGTTGGCGCTACAGCGTACCCAGATTTTGTTGCATGGTATGAAGCACGCGACGAATGGTTTCAACATCCTCAACGGATACGCCTTGGACCGAACTAATATTAACATCAATGGCATGGGGCAATAAAACATTGCGCAGGGCACGGCCCTTTTTGGTCAGGTAAATATTGACCTTGCGCTTGTCGTCGGTGTTGCGCACACGCTTCACATAATCCCGTTTTTCCATACCATTCAGCGCGGTCACCGTGGTCGGCTCCATCATGCCCACACGTTGGGATAATTCGCGCTGGGTTAATCCGTCTTCTTCCCACAAGACACGAAGAAAATACCACTGACCAATGGTGACGCCATGGGCGGAAATTCGAGCTTGGAGAATTTTCGTAAATGCCCGGTACGTGTCGCGCAATAAATACCCGACACTGGTTTCGGAATCAAATTCGACATCCCCCCCATTTGCAGCACATTTAATCGCTGCCTGGGCTTCGGGAACAAGTTCGCTTGTGTCACTCATGGCCCTTGTCATCTTTCGCTTTGTTAGCCTGACCATATTCTTGGACAGTTCATTAGCATGCTAATCATTCTACGGCATAACCGTTAGAATTCCAACCATTAGACTCCCACTGGAATTCCCGGCTTTCCGGTCATTTCAACAATTTTCATTCCTTTTATCAGCATTTCAGGGGGGCTAAACTAAGCCCCGGAAGGAAACCCATGGCCAAATCTGGCAAAAAATCTAGCGCCCCCCCTGTGACCGGGGCCATTACAAAGGCGATTTATCACCGAGCAACGGCCCTTGGCTTTGACGCGGTCGGCTTTTCGGTCGTTGAGGATGCCCCCGATGGTAGTGCCGATCTGGCTGCCTTTATCGAACAGGGCCGCCAAGGTGACACAGACGGGAACATGGACTGGGACATGGACTGGATGGAAAAGCGCGTCACTGCCCGCGCCCGACCGGGGAACCTTTGGCCAGATGCCCGGTCCGTTATTTCTTTGGGCCTCAATTACGGCCAGGGCGAAGACCCAATGATTAACCTGACCCGGCCCGGGCGCGGCACCATCGCATCCTATGCCCGGGGGCGGGATTATCATCTGGTGGTCAAATCCCGGCTCAAACAATTGGGACGATGGATTGCTGAAACCTACGATTCCGATATCAAGGTCTTCGTCGATACCGCCCCGGTCATGGAAAAACCATTGGCGCAACGCGCCGGCATTGGATGGCAGGGCAAACACACCAACATGGTTTCCCGTGAATTTGGCTCGTGGCTGTTTCTGGGTGAAATTTTTACCACCCTTGATCTCACCCCCGATGCACCGGAATCTGATCATTGCGGCAACTGTCAGGCGTGCCTTGATATTTGCCCCACCGATGCCTTTCCGGAACCGGGAAAGCTGGATTCAAAGCGGTGCATTTCGTATCTGACCATTGAACACAAAGGCACCATTGCACCGGAATTTCGTATCCCCATGGGCAACCGCATCTATGGCTGTGATGATTGCCTTGCGATTTGTCCCTGGAATAAATACGCATCCCAAACCAGCGAGCCAACCTTTTTGCCCCGCATTGAGCTGACCGCACCGAAACTTGCCGATCTTGTGCTGCTTGATGATCAAGGCTTCAGGGATGTTTTCTCCACCTCTCCCATCAAACGGATCGGGCGCGCCCGATTTATCCGCAACGTATTGATTGCCATAGGAAATTCTGGCGATTCCACCCTTGCCCCTGTGGTGCGTGATCGGCTAAAAGATGATGCGCCTGTGGTCCGGGCCATGGCCGTCTGGGCGCTTTCAAGATTAATTCCAGCGGATGAATTTTCAGCGCTGTCTGCCCAAACCATGGGGGATGAAAAAGATCCCGACGTTATCGAAGAATGGAATATGGCCCTTCAATCCGACATGAAACACAGTCATGAAACTAAGTGATTTTGATTTCGACCTGCCAAAGGCATTGATTGCAGATCGCCCGATGGAGCCCCGCGAAGCGGCAAAGCTTTTGGTGATCGGCGAAACGCTGGAAGACCGCCATGTCGCCGATTTACCAGATTTGCTGAACCCGGGCGACATCATCGTTGTCAATGACACAAAGGTGATCCCAGCGCAGCTAAAGGGCAAACGGGGGGATGCCATGGTCGACATTACCCTGCACAAACCGCTGGGTATGGGCCGCTGGCAGGCCTTTGCAAGGGGTGCCAAAAAATTGAAACCCGGCGACACCATTACCTTTGGTGATGCCTTCACAGCCACGGTCGAAAGCCGGGGTGAAGGCCGGGCCGGCGGCGAAGTGATCCTTGATTTTGCCATGGATGATGGCCAAATGTTTTCAGCCCTCGAACTTTTCGGCGCTGCACCCCTGCCCCCGTATATTCCCCGTGAAACAGGTGCTGATGCCCGCGACACGGTTGATTATCAGACCATTTTTGCAGCCAACCCCGGGGCCGTCGCTGCCCCCACGGCAGGCTTCCATTTCACCGATACGCTTTTGGAGGCCATTAAAGCCCACGGCGTGGCAAAGGCCACCGTGACGCTCCATGTTGGGGGCGGCACCTTTTTGCCGGTCAAGGTGGACGACATCAAAGATCACAAGATGCACGCCGAACGCGCCATTATTGATCAAGCCACGGCAGACAAGATCAACCAGGCCCGCGAACGCGGGGGCCGGGTGGTGGCCATTGGCACCACGGCGGCACGGCTGTTGGAAACCGCAGCGGATGATCAGGGAAAAGTGCAGGCCTTTGAAGGCGATACTGATATTTTTATGTCGCCGGGGTATAAATTCCGGGCCGTGGACCTGTTACTCAGCAATTTTCACCTGCCAAAATCGACCCTGTTCATGCTGGTGGCCGCCCTTGCGGGGCTGGATAAAATGAAGGGGGCGTATGACCATGCCAAGGCGCAAAAATACCGGTTCTATTCCTATGGCGATTGCTGCCTGATTAGTCCCGCACCCGGGGCACGACTTGGAGATACAGTTTGAGCACGCCAAAATTTGAATATCAGGCCCTTGGGAAATCCGGATTAGCACGGCGCGGTCGCCTGCACACAGCGCACGGCACCGTAGAACTGCCTGCCTTCATGCCCGTGGGCACCCAAGCGACCGTCAAGGCCATGATGCCCGAAGATGTGGCTGCCACCGGGGCCGATATGATCCTCGCCAACACCTATCACCTGACCCTCAGGCCCGGGGCCGATATCGTGGAACAGCTGGGGGGGTTGCATAAATTCATGAACTGGCCGGGGCCGATCCTGACCGATTCCGGCGGCTTTCAGGTGATGTCTTTATCGAAACTTCGCAAACTCACCGACCACGGCGTCACCTTTCAATCCCATCTTGATGGCAATACCTGCGAATTAACGCCCGAAACATCGATCGAAATTCAGCGCCAACTGGATGCCGATGTCACCATGGTTCTGGATGAATGCACCGCATTTCCAGCAACCGAAGACGTCGCCGCCCGGTCACTGGACCTGTCCATGAAATGGGCCAAACGATCAAAGGATGCTTTCACAGACAGGCCCGGTTATGGATTGTTCGGCATTGTTCAGGGCAGTGTCTATCCAGATTTACGCGAACAATCCGCAACGGCGCTCACCGAAATCGGCTTTGATGGTTACGCCATTGGCGGCTTGGCCGTGGGCGAAGGCCAGGACATGATGCTTGAAACGCTCGGCATCACCCTGCCCCATTTACCTGAAAACAAAGCGCGCTACCTCATGGGGGTTGGCACACCGTCTGATTTGATTAATGCGGTCGCCCTTGGGGTTGATATGTTTGATTGTGTAATGCCAACCCGGTCCGGGCGCACGGGAAAGGCATTCACCCGGCGCGGCGAGATCAATATGCGCAATGCGCGCCACGCGAAAGACCCCCGCCCGATTGATGAAAATTGTGCGTGTCCCGCCTGTGCCGATTATTCCAGAGCCTATATCCACCACCTGTTTCGAGCCGAAGAAATGCTGGGGGGCATGTTGCTGACCCGCCATAATCTGCATCTGTATCAAGACCTGATGGCCGATCTGCGCGCATCGATTGAAACCGACACCTTTTCAAAGGTCGCAAAAATCTGGGAAACCGGGCTGAAAATCGGCGATATAGAAGCCATTTGACCCATCCTGCCCACAGCCATAAGATCGCGCCATGAATGATGACAAAAAACCTGAACTAACCCAATTGGGCAGGCCAAGCCCACTTCCTGAAAGCCCGGAAGTGGCCGTTCTTGAAACATTTGAGAACCCTAATCTGGGAAAGGATGTTCTGGTGCGGTTTTCGTGCCCGGAATTTACCTGTCTTTGCCCCATCACCGGCCAGCCAGATTTTGCCCATTTTGTGTTTGATTATGTGCCCGATCAACACTGCATTGAGAGCAAATCCCTGAAGCTGTTTCTGGCGAGCTGGCGCAATACGGGGGCATTTCATGAAAAAACCACCGTGACCATTGCCGAGCGCTTGATCGAGGTGACATCGCCAAAATGGCTGCGAGTTTCCGGGTTCTGGTATCCGCGCGGCGGCATTCCCATCGATGTTTTCTATCAAACCGGCAATCCGCCTGATGGCGTTCATATCCCCGATGCCGGTGTTCCGGCCTATCAAGGCCGGTAAGTCATACCCCGATCACGCGCCGCGATACACACAGCCTGCCGTGCAGGTTTCGTTCAACACCACCGATGACAATCCCGGCAAGTCTGGCTTCAGGCTGTCCCAAATCCAGCGCGCGATGACCTCGCTGGTGGGATTTTCAAGGCCCACAATTTCATTCAGATAATGATGATCCAGCTGATCCAGAATGGGGGCGAAAATTTGCTTCACATCGGCAAAATCCATCACCCAGTCTTCGGGCGGCGCAATGGGGCCTTCAATATGAAGTTCAACCTGAAAAGAATGGCCATGCAATCGATGGCACTTATGGGTTTCAGGCAAATTGGGCAGACGGTGGGCTGCTTCGAACGTAAACCGTTTAAAAATTTCCATCATGTCTCTCTAAGCTAGGCCAAGGGTTTTGTGAATCTGGAGGCTGAGCCGCCAGCGGGGATGGGCAAGGCAATATTCTATCCCCTTTTTGGTATTTTGATCGCGTTCAGGACTATCCATGGGCTGCAGGAAAAAATGATCAAACGCCAGATCATTGTATTGTTCGGGCATGGCACCGGTTTGCGGATACACCAATTTCAATTCATTACCCGTTGTCAAAACAAGGTCCGTGCCCGCCTTGGGGCTGACGCAGATCCAATCAATGCCATCAGGGGCCGCCAATGTGCCGTTGGTTTCAATGCCGATGCTGAACCCCGCCTCATGAAATGCATCAATCAAGGCCTTATCCAATTGCAATAATGGCTCTCCGCCGGTGCAAACAACATAGCCCGGTGCCTCGCCATCGCTGTCTTTTGCCCAAAGGACTTTAGCTGCTGCCACCAAAGACGCGGCATCTTCAAATTGGCCGCCACCGGGACCATCGGTGCCGACAAAATCTGTATCGCAAAACTGGCACTGGGCATCCAGGCGATCTTTTTCGCGGCCCGACCACAGGTTACACCCGGAAAACCGGCAGAAAAGCGCTGCCCGACCCGCCTGTGCCCCTTCCCCTTGCAGGGTCAGGTACATTTCCTTGACCATATAGGCCATGTTAATTCCGGTCCTGATACGGGGTTGGATCGGCTAGGCCTGCTTCGGAAAAACCCTTCAGGCGTAGCTGACAGGAATCACATTCGCCGCACGCACGCCCCGCATCGTCGGGGTCATAGCAACTGCGGGTCTGGCCGTAATCAACCCCAAGGGCGGTGCCCGCACGGATGATTTCACCCTTGGTCATATCAATCAATGGGGTGTGAATTTTCACCGGCAACCTGCCTTCAACCGCACCCTGGGTTGCCAGATTGGCCATGGTTTCATAGGCCTGAATAAATTCGCCCCGGCAATCGGGATAGCCGGAATAATCCCTGGCATTCACGCCAATAAAAAGATCGCCACTGTCCATCGTTTCCGCCCAGCCCAGCGCCAGAGACAAAAAGATGGTGTTGCGCGCGGGCACATAGGTGATGGGGATGGCACCCTCTATTTCATCATTGGTGCGGCCCTTGGGCACGGGGATATTATCGGTCAGGGCAGACCCACCAAAGGCGCGCAGATCAATGGGCAACACCACATGGCGGGCCACATCAAAGGTGCGCGCCACCGTTCGGGCTGCCTCAATTTCAATGTTGTGGCGCTGGCCGTAATCAATGGTAAGCGCACAAATATTAAAGCCCTGGGCCTGTGCCATGGCTGTAAGCGTCGTGGAATCAAGGCCGCCCGAAAGCAGAAGAATTGCGTTTTTGGCCATCCTAGCCTTCCCCCTCGCCCCTGCCGGGGACCGGCGCAACGGTGATGCCGGGGACCGGCGCATCGGTAATGTCACGCAAGGTCCGGTAGCGCCGATACAGATAAATGCCAAGCATGCCGGAAATGATAAACAGGCCGACAGATGCCCCAATGCGCAAGCCCGGATCAAGATGGATGCCACTGCCCAAAAGGGCAAAAATCACTGTTTGGGGAATATAGCCAAGGGCACTGCCAGCAAAAAACGGCACGGGTTTTGTGCCGGAAACCCCGGCGGCCAGATTGGTCAAAAGATTGCTGCCCGCAGGCAACAGACGGATCAAAAGTGCTGTCGAGAACGTGTTGTCATGGAGAAACCCATCGATGCGAGCAATGCGATCTGGAAACCGTCTCAGGATAAAATCACGCCCAAGAAACCGCGCACAATAGAGCGCTACCACGGAGCCGCCGACCACAGCGCCCAATGCCAATGCCGTGCCAAGACCAAAGCCAAAGGCATAGCCGCCTAAAAAACTGATGGCTTGGCGGGGAAACCCGATGGCTGCCATCACAATGCCAGCACCGATGAAGATGAACTCTCCTGATAATCCCTGACCCCGGATCGTTTGATCAATCCACGCTTCGTCCAACAGGCCATACAGCCCCGTTGCCTTGACCAGAAAGCCAAAAGCAACGAACGCCCCGATCAGGACAAAGCCGCGTAGATAGGGTTTTAAGGCGTTCATGAATCGGGCTTGATATCCGGGCGTTTAATTCTGCGCAACAGCCAGGCAACCCCGAACAGATCGGTGATTCCCACCCATAGGCGATCGAATAACCCGTAATTGGAAACGCCACGAAGCCGTGGGCGATGGTTTACATCGACACAGATAATTTTTCCGCCACCCCGGATCACAAGAGCCGGATAATACCGGTGCATATGATCGAAACAGGGCAGCCGCAAAAAGGGAATACGCGCCATAACCTTCAACCCGCACCCGGTATCTGTCACCCCGTCTTTCAACATCCATTGCCGAATGCCATTGGCAATGCGCGACGTAACCCGGCGCAGCCAATTGTCCTGGCGTTTGGCCCGAATGCCCGCCACCAGATGCAGGGTTTCATCATCTGAGCCAAGGGCGACATCGACCAGTGCTGGAATATCGGCAGGATCGTTCTGGCCATCCCCATCAAGGGTAATAATCCATTCCCCTCGTGCCGCAGAGGCACCGGTCCAGATTGCGGCCGATTGACCACAGCTTTTTTCATGGTGGATCACCCGAAGCTCTGGAAATTCAGCGCACGCCTTTGCCAGAATATCCGCCGTATCATCGGTGGAGCCATCATTGACATAGATAATTTCAAATTCATGGCGGCCATGAAGGGCTGCATGAATTTCCCCGATCAAGGGCAAAACATTTTCCGCTTCATTACGAACCGGAACGATGACAGAAAGGGCGATGGTCATGGTAGTCTGGTTTCCAAAATGGGTGCCAAATGGCAATATGCCCGTGCTTTATACGGGTTTTATAAAAGCAGGGGATTCTTGTTTAAAGATAATTTTGCTAGATTGCCCCATATGAGACAGTTTAATACGGTGAAAAGATGAAACCTGCCACCTTCCTTGGCGCCAGCATTGCTTTAGCAGCCCTGTTTATGGCCTTTCCGGGCCTGGACGAAGCATTTTCACACCTGTTTTACGTTGATGGGGAAAAATTCTTCCTAAAAGGCTGGGGACCGTTCGTTTTTCTCTATGACATTGTTCCCCTTGTTTTACGCGTTACCGTCGGGTTGATCATCATCATGGCGCTGATCCGCCTGATACCAGACAGCCTGAGCAACCGCGCACCGGCCATCCTTCATGCCCGGGGACAGGCCATTGTCTTTATCGTCCTGTCCCTTGCCATTGGGCCGGGGCTGGTTACCAACGAAGTTCTTAAAAATCATGTGGATCGCGCCAGACCGGCGCAAACCACAGAATTTGGCGGCACCAAAACCTTTACCCCCGCCTTTATCGTGTCCGATCAATGTGAGCGCAATTGTGCGTTTGTTTCCGGCCATGCCTCCATGGGCTTTTTCTTTGCAAGCTTTGGCTTCCTGATGATCCCGGGGTTCAGGCGAACCATGGTTTTTAGTCTGGCAATCGCCTTTGGGGCCGCCGTTGGCCTCGCCCGCATTGCCCAGGGGGCGCATTATCTTTCCGATGTCATCTTTGCCGGCGTGATTAACATCGCCATTGCATGGGCGCTGTATCACTGGATCGTCACCCGCAACGGGCTGGGCAGAGAAACCCTATCCCGGGTCTGGCACCGGATCACGGGCCACAAGTCTTAAAAAATTACCGCTTTGCTTTGCGCAGGGCTTTGGTCGCGGGCAAATCCACAATGAAGGCCCCCTTTGATTTTTTCAAAGCCACCCGGTAATCCTGTTTGGCCGATTTGGCGCTGACATAGCCTTCGTTCACATCGTGGCAAACCGATTGGGGGTCACGTTTTCTTGGGTCCCCGAAGCCCCCACCGCCCGGACTTTCCAGACGGAAAATATTCCCCGCCATCAGGGGATAATCGGAATAGCGCGAAGGCAGGATTTCTGCGCCTTTGGTATCAGGGTGCATGGTCAATCGACCACACCGGCCATCCGATCCCTTGCGCACCCCACGGGGTGCGATGAAATGCTTGTTGGAACGGATGGTAAATCTGGCTTCGGCAAGGTTTTCATATTCCCTGAGAATACCAAGCCCCCCCCGAAAGGCCCCCGGGCCCCCGGAATCTGGGATCAGTTCAAACCGTTTCACCCGGGTTGGGAATTCACTTTCGACAATTTCAATCGGCGCGATGCGGGCGTTGGATTGATGGGAACACGTACCCGAAACCCCATCCATCATAGCTCGCCCGCCGGTGCCACCGCCGACGATTTCATATTGAACGTAACCCTTGCCCGAACGCGTTGATCGCCCGCCAATAATGATAGACCGCGACCCACAGCCATCGGCGCGGGCGCATTCGGGAACAATATTGCTGATGGCCTCAACCGTTGCTTCCGTCACGGCCGTGACCGTTGGCATATAGGTGTTTACCGGGGCCGGGAAATGGGGGTCCAGAACACTGCCCTTGCGCAGTTTGACTTCTGCCACCTTTAACAGGCCGGAATTAATGGTGATGGTGGGGTCCACCTGAGAAATCAGGGTATAGACCATGGCCGCCTGAACCAGTGGCGGGCGGATATTCGCAGGCCCCCGGGTTTGATCGTTAGAGCCCGTGAAATCAAAGGAAATACGATCGCCCTTTTTCTCCAGAACCACATGAACCCGAATGGGTTTATCCAGATCAATGCCGTCATTATCAACGAACCGTTCGGCCTCATAGCGGCCATCTTTCCATGTCCGCATGGCGGCGCGAATGATGCCTTCGGAAACCCGCATCAATTCATCAAACGATGCCATCACCTGATCGGCACCATATTTTGTAACCAATTCGCCAACCCGTCCTTCACCCAGACGGTCCGCGCCCACCTGGCCGCGAATATCGCCCAGTACCATTTCCGGCGTGCGTGAATTGGCGGCCAGAATTTTATCCACTTCATGCAAGGTCTTGCCATCACGCTGATAGCGAATGGCTGGCAAATGCAGGCCTTCGGCAAAAATTTCTTTGGCCAAGGCATAACAACTGCCGGGCACCACCCCGCCCAAATCTGGCTTATGGGCAATGTTGCCGGAAAACCCGATCAGTTGAGACCCAGCAAAAATCGGTGTGATCACGGCCATATCCGGGGCATGGGGACTGCCGCCTTCATAGGTGTGATTAATGATGTAGGCATCGCCCGGCGCGATATCATCGCCATAATCGCGCAGCACAGCGGCGGTGCAATGGGGGAATGCACCAACATGAAGGGGCAGCACAACATGCTGGGCCACCACTTCACCTTTGGCGTTCATCAACGCACAACTGGCGTCCTGGGATTCACGAATGATGGTCGAAAAGCCGGTGCGAAACAGGCAGTTCTGCATTTCGCGCACGATGCCAACCAAGGATGCCTTGATCACCTGAAAGGTGATGGGATCGATGCCGGGTTTCGAGCCCTTTTTTGACCTTTTTTTCTGGGCGGGCCGTTTTGCAATTTTTGCCATGGGCTTTTCCTAAACAATCATCAAGTTTTTAAAACGGTCGACCTCAGCGGATTGACCGGGGCCAATCACAAGGGTGGAATCGAGCTGTTCAACCACGGCTGCCCCCTTGATCTTGTGCCCAACATCAAGGCGTTCACGCTGGTATACCGGAACATCATGGGTAACCCCATCAAACCGCGCAGTGCGCTTGCCAAGATACGCATCGTTCAACTTCAGGCCTTGGCGGCGGAAGGTGGGCATCTTGACCTCTGGTAATTTACCGATGCCAACCACCCTATACGTCACCACCTCTACCGGTTCTTCCGGTGCCGAATGGCCAAACAATTGGCGATGGGTTTCATCAAAGGTATTGCGCACGGCTGCAAGCGTTTTTGCCGTGACCTTGCCGCTGTCCAGGGGCACGGTCAGCTCATAGCCTTGACCGGCGTAGCGCATGTCAATGGCGTATTCGATGATGATTTGCCCCGCTTTAAATCCTTCGGCACGCAGTTCCCCGCGGGCACGATCCGCGAGCTCTTTAAGCATTCCCGCCACGTCCCTGGGGCCAAGTTTTGAAATCAAGGTCAGGCGCGACACCGCATAATCATGGCGAACATCGGCCTGAAGCAGACCAATGGCCGAATTAACCCCCGGGTACAGCGGCACCAAAATACCCCGCATCCCAAGGTTACTGGCCATTTGGCAGGCATGCAGGGGGCCCGCGCCGCCAAAAGCCACCAGCGTGAAATCACGAAGATCAAACCCGCGCATGGTGGAAATGGCCTTGATCGCCTCTTCCATCTTGACGTTGATAATTCTGGCAATGCCTTCGGCCGCATCCATAATCGACATGCCCAATGGATCTGCGACTTGCTTTTTCATGGCCGCCTTGGCGCTAGCCGTATCCAGTGCCATGCGCCCGCCCAGAAAATTATTTTCCCCAAGATAGCCCAAAATAAGATTGGCATCAGTCACCGTCGGCTGGGTACCGCCATGGCCATAACACGCAGGGCCCGGCTGGGCACCTGCTGATTCCGGCCCGACCTGAAGCTGTCCGACGCTGTCGGCTCGGGCAATGGTGCCCCCGCCCGCAGACACCGTATTGATGTCCATCATCGGCACGGAAATAACCCGGCCATCCACTTCGATGCGGTTGGAATGCGATGCCTCACCATCCTTGATCAAGGCCACATCACAACTGGTGCCGCCCATGTCAAAGGTGATCAGATTGGGTTCGCGAACGTCCCGGGCCAGATTGACCCCGGCCGTTACCCCACCTGCGGGGCCTGACAACACCGTCGCCACCGCTTTGCGTGCTGCGGCATCAAACGTTGCCGTGCCGCCATTGGACTGCATGATGTAGCGTTTTTTGGTATGTAGCCCGGCATCATCCAGCTGGGTTTCCAGGTGGTGGACATAACGTTCTAAAATAAGCTGCAGATAGGCATTGATCACAGTTGTGGAGAGGCGGAAAAATTCCCGAATTTGCGGCAAAATTTCAGAAGAAAGCGAAATGCTGATTTCCGGGGCTTCTTTTTCGAAGATTTCCGCAATGCGTTTTTCATGGCGGGGATAGAGAAAGGAAAACAAAAGGCAAACCGCAACAGATTGGACGCCCTTTTTGCGAAATTCCTGCACGGTCTTGCGAAGCGCTGCTTCATCCAGCTTTTTCAGAACCTTGCCCTGAAAATCGACCCGCTCTATCACTTCGCCGGTCATGCTTTCAGGGGCCAAAAGGCTGGGCTTTTGATAGGTAACATCAAAAACAGACGGGCCATGGGGGGTGGATTGTTCCGCCACCTCATAGATGCCCCTAAACCCTTCGGTCACCAACAACCCGGTCTTTGCCCCCTTGCCTTCCAAAAGGGCATTGGTGCCAACGGTGGTGCCATGACAAAAATATTCGACGTCTTCTGCCGCAACGCCTTGATCCAGCAGATGGCGCACGCCTGCAACAATGGCCAAAGAGGGGTCATGGGGCGTAGAGGGCAGCTTGTGGATAGAGATTTCGCGGGTATCTTCGCGAAAATAAACGACGTCAGTAAAGGTTCCGCCGGTATCGACGGTGATGCGATATTTGCTCACGGAATAATGCCTGTTTTCAGATTATATTATAAATGCGGTTTATAACCGATAAACCCCTGTCCGTAAAAGACCCAGATGCGCCGGACCGTCTTGGTGCCTGTCGGGCCTGCAATAACCCCAAGCTTTTGGATGCCAGAAAATCTGGACAAAATATCTTTTGGGTCGGGCCAGAGCGAAATAATAACCGCATTCCGGCCCTTTTTTTCAGGCCCAATCCAGGGCCGGGTCAGCCGGAAATGGTTGGTCACATGCCCATTGGAATACCAGGCATAATAATCGTTCGGCAGCGTTTTCCCAGATCGTCCATGGTGATACAACAGCGCCGCCATGGCCATGCGGTCGCGGATCAACAGCGCCGCCCCCGGATGTTTTGATCGAAGTTCGTTGATTTTATCACCAATAAACGCCCACCCCCGATGATGACGGTAGGGGTCCAATTTGGCCGGAACCGCGTAGCCCGCATATATTCCGGGGGCAGATGCCAACAAACTGCCCCCCATCAAGATCACCGCAAGCCCGATGTGCAAAATAAGCGAGCCCTGAACCAACGATGCCTTATATCGGGCAAGGAGTTCACCGGTCACAAAAATGCTGGCCGCAACATAGACCGGTGCTGCCCAATTGGCATTGGCCCGGGTCAACAGGCTTAACCCTAAAATGGGCAACCCCATGGTCAGAATGAAAGCCACCAGCATGCGGGCCCGGGGATGGGCACGCCATTGTCGATGGCGAAACATCAACCACAGGAGGGCAGCAAACAAAATGGGGCCAAACAGGCCAA
>Ga0233433_10002473_pt1:2500-16159 | contig 16159 bp, 16 predicted proteins | sample SI_122_August201_5_FD_179868 | JGI IMG/M metagenome (GOLD analysis project Ga0233433, IMG submission 179868) | Seawater microbial communities from Saanich Inlet, British Columbia, Canada - SI_122_August2016_100_MG | ecosystem: Environmental > Aquatic > Marine > Inlet | place: Canada...
GGTTTAGGTTTAGGTTATGTTTCCCCTGTATCTACACTAATAAGATGGTTCCCTGATAGAAGAGGTATGGCTACAGGTATGGCAATTATGGGTTTTGGTGGAGGCGCAATGATTGGAGCTCCACTAATTTCTTATTTATTAGATATTTTTTACCAGGCACCTGTTTATCTTGGGAGTGCGAAAGACCTCGTCTTAAAAACAATTGACGGAGTTAGATATATTGATATAAATAACATCCTTACTGAGGTAGTTGTGTTAACAAAAAATGAAATTATAAACCCTAGCACTTTAGAAGGGGTTTATGTTGTTGGAACAGGAGATACTGGAGCGGCAATGACATTTGTAACGTTAGGCATCGGATATTTTCTTATAATGGCTATAGCTTCCTTTGGTTATCGAGTTCCTCCAGAAAATTGGAAACCCAAAAATTGGAATCCTGAAACTAGCAATCGACAAAACAAATCTCCAGTAACAAATGCAAACATACACATAGATCAAGCTTTGAAAACTCCACAGTTTTATTTTTTATGGATAGTGCTGTGCTTCAATGTAACGGCCGGGATAGGGGTATTGGGAGTAGCGAAGACAATGATGAATGAAATATTTAGTTCTGCTCTCCCCATGGTTGTTAATGGTGCCTTTGCAGCAACATACGTTTTAATGATAAGTGTTTTTAATATGGTTGGAAGATTTTTTTGGGCAAGCACATCAGATTATATAGGTAGGAAAAATACTTATTATATATTTTTTATATTGGGTATCTTTTTATACTTATCCATTCCTTACACGGCTTCAGCTATGAGCATAAACCCGAGTGTTGTTTTATTAGTTTACTTTTATGCAGCAACTATGGTTATTTTTACAATGTATGGAGGTGGTTTTGCCACGATACCAGCTTATCTTGCAGATATTTTTGGAACAAAATATGTTGGTGGAATCCATGGACGTCTACTGACAGCATGGAGCACAGCAGGTATTCTTGGTCCACTTGCGATTACATCACTTAGGTCAAATTCTGTTAATAATGCTTTGTTAGATTTAGCAGGAAAGGTTGATGCTGTGAAATTTAAGGAAACATTTGGAGACAGCCTTGATAATATCAATCAACTTATTACTACAAATACTGTCACGCTTCCAAAATTAATGAATATTATGCCTGAAGGTACACCTGATCCTACGAGTACCGTTTATAATTCAACTATGTTTTTGATGGCTTTCCTGTTAGCGATAGCCTTAATTGCTAACTATCTAATTAAACCTGTCCATGAAAGACACCATATGAAGGATTAGGAAAAGTTTATTTTATATATCAAAAAAAGTAGAGACGATATTATTGCTACCACAATCCCCAAAACAAGAGTTTGATTTTTAGAGGCATCATTATTCACAAGACTTTTATACTTATTATACAAACTAAATTGTTTATAACTTTGCAGGTAGACATCCAGGTAAGCTAGTCTCCTCAACCTTCTGTGTGATAAATATAGATTTTGTTTACACAAAACATCGCTAGCCTGAATAAGATAAGTATTGCTAACCGACCTCATTGTTATTGTATGATTAATTGCTCTCATCTCATATCCTTATGTCATGATTTAACTCGTTATAGATTGTATTATTTTTATACAAATTTCAAGTAGAAGTATATGAGCTCACTAAAAATATTCCAAGAAATCATGTTATAATACTTTTATGAAAGTATCGGATTATAACTTAATGTTAATTCTTTCTGGAATGATATTAGGTTTAACAGGACAATTCTATAATAATTTTAATTTAGTATCGTTAGGGCTTGTTGTATTCATTTATGCTTTATACCGCATGTATCTTAAACCTAGATAAGCTCTCTTTTCAATCTCCATCTCTGGTTTTAGAGAATCAGTTTGTTCCAATAACTTGATTAATTTGTCATACTAAGTATATGAAAATCTATGAATTTGCAATCGTATTTGTTTTGGTCGCAATATATTTATTACAGAGTTAGTCGGTATCATGTTATGACAGATTTTGATGCTGTTAAAAATAAAGCGAAACAACTTTGGTCTACATTTGGTCCATTTGAAAATGTTACGGGTTTGGCTGCCCCTAAACTCATTACCCTTGCAAAAATTAAATCAGGCGATAAAGTTTTAGATGTTGGATGTGGCACTGGTGTTGTGGCTCTAACAGCTGCAAGACAAGGAGCCTTGGTTAGTGGCTCGGATTTAACGCCTGAACTAATTGATCAGGCTATTGATAATGCAAGAATAGCTCAGTTAGATATAGATTTCCAAGTAGCAGATGCAGAAGAATTGCCCTATCAGAATAATGAGTTTGATTTTGTCTTAAGCCAATTTGGTCACATGTTTGCACCAAGACCAAAAATATGTACTCAAGAAATGTTGAGGGTCTTAAAACCTGGTGGGGTGATAGCTTTTTCAACATGGCCACCAGAGTTATTAACTGGAAGAACATTTATGTTGGTAGGTAAATATGCGCCAAAGCCACCTGAAGGAGTTAGTTCACCCGTTGAGTGGGGCGAACCATCTACAATTTTGGATCGACTAGGCAATGAAGTTAAAGATGTTACTTTTCATAGATCTGAATTTAAAAACCCAGCCTTGAGCCCTTCACATATGCGTAATTTTTTAGAAGCCTATATTGGTCCTGTATCCGCAGTCGTAAACATGCTCCAATCTGAGCCAGATAAACTCTCAAACTTCAGACGAGAGTTAGATGATTTATTATCTGAATATTTTATTGATAATGGTGTGATCCAGAGTTATTTGATGACAAGGGCGATTAAACTCTAATCTAAATTAATCTTTAAAATAGTAACTTAGCTATCGGCTTGAGGCATTGGTAAACCAGCAAGCTTACATATCTCTCTTATTGGGTCAGACGGAAAGAGAGAATAGATGTGTTTCTCATATTTCTTTTTATCATAAAATTTAGCATCCTTAGACATTAGCTCAATAATCATATGATGCATTGTTGGTGCGACTAAATTCTGATGATAATATTCTCTGAAATAGAATATAACTTCCCAATGGTCGTTAAAGAGTTTTATACCATCCTTCTTGGCCATCCTTTTTGTATATGCTTCAGACCAATCACTTAAATTTGTTAAGTAACCTTGCTCATTGATAGTAATGTTTTTGTTAGCAACTTTTACTCTATTCATTAGTATCCTCCGATTTATAGAAAAATAATCTATAATTCAATAGTTATCCTAATTATTCTTTTTAACAAGCAATATTTGAATAAATTACCAATGTTTGTTGAATATTTCCTCTAAGAATAATACACTTCCAACATCGTATTTATACGGGGCTATAGCTCAGATGGGAGAGCACCTGCTTTGCAAGCAGGGGGTCGTCGGTTCGATCCCGACTAGCTCCACAAAATATCTAAATCAGTAGAAATAATGCTTCTAATTCCCTATCTATCATATATAATCACTCTCAGTGAGCGTTAAAAGCGATGCTCGCTTTTTTTAGCTCTGAAGAAAATTTAGGAATTAATTGTACATGTATCTTTTAGATCTTAGAATCTAGAATCAAACCGCAGTATTTACGTAAATACTGTAGTGTAAAAAATGTTACTTTATTGATGAGAACCAAGTTGAAAATCCTGATTTATTGGGGTTTTTAGCAAATGAACGATTTAAAAAAATAACTCAATTTATTGAGCTTTTTTAAGTTATAAGGTCAAGTGAATAAGCGCATGTGGTGGATGCCTAGGCGGCATAAGGCGATGAAGGACGTAGTAATCTGCGATAAGCTTCGGCGAGTTGATAAACAAACTTTGACCCGGGGATTTCCGAATGAGTGAACTCAGTCTACATAAGTAGATTATCTCCATCTGAATATATAGGATGGTAGAAGCAAACCTGGAGAACTGAAACATCTAAGTACCCAGAGGAAAAGAAATCAATTGAGATTTCCTTAGTAGCGGCGAGCGAAAAGGAAACAGCCCAGTTATTTTAATCCACACGACTACTAATAAAACAATCTGGAAAGGTTGGCCATAGAAGGTGATAGCCCTGTATGTGAAAGTTTAGTGTGGTGGATAACGATGAGTAGAGCGGGACACGAGAAATCTTGCTTGAACATGGGGGGACCATCCTCCAAGGCTAAATACTCTATGCCGACCGATAGTGAACTAGTACTGTGAAGGAAAGGCGAAAAGAACCCCTGTTAGGGGAGTGAAATAGAACCTGAAACCGTATGCGTACAAGCAGTGGGAGCCCTTTCGGGGGTGACTGCGTACCTTTTGTATAATGGGTCAGCGACTTACTTTTTGTAGCAAGCTTAACCGTAATAGGGTAGGCGAAGGGAAACCGAGTCTTAATAGGGCGTTTAGTTGCAAGGAGTAGACCCGAAACCGGGTGATCTATCCATGGCCAGTGTGAAGGTGGGGTAATTCCTACTGGAGGCACGAACCCACTTATGTTGAAAAATGAGGGGATGAGCTGTGGATCGGAGTGAAAGGCTAATCAAACCCGGAGATAGCTGGTTCTCCGCGAAAGCTATTTAGGTAGCGCCTCGTGTATTACTGTTGGGGGTAGAGCACTGTTATGGCTAGGGGTCCATCCCGGATTACCAAACCATTGCAAACTCCGAATACCAACAAGTAGAGCACGGGAGACAGACTGCGGGTGCTAACGTCCGTAGTCAAGAGGGAAACAACCCAGACCAACAGCTAAGGTCCCAAAATTATGACTAAGTGGAAAACGAAGTGGGAAGGCCCAGACATCCAGGAGGTTGGCTTAGAAGCAGCCATCCTTTAAAGAAAGCGTAATAGCTCACTGGTTGAGTCGGCCTGCGCGGAAGATTTAACGGGGCTCAAGTCATATACCGAAGCTTTGGACTCTAGTTTACTAGAGTGGTAGCGGAGCGTTCTGTACGTCACTGAAGGTGTATCGTGAGATATGCTGGAGATATCAGAAGTGCGAATGCTGACATAAGTAACGATAATGTAGGTGAGAACCCTACACGCCGAAAACCTAAGGTTTCCTCCGCAACGTCAATCGGCGGAGGGTTAGTCGGTACCTAAGGCGAGGCCGAAAGGCGTAGTCGATGGAAAACAGGTTAATATTCCTGTACTCCTTTATATTGCGATGGGGAGACGGAGAAGGTTAAATCAGCCAGTTAACGGTTATACTGGTTTAAGCAGGTAGGAATGTTTCTTTGGTAAATCCGGGAAGCTTTATTCCGAGATGCGACGACGAAGTTCTTTCTTCGGGAAGAACGAAGTGATCTATACCATACTTCCAAGAAAATCCTCTAAGCTTCAGATATAAAGAAGCCGTACCCTAAACGGACACACGTAGGTGGGATGAGAATTCTAAGGCGCATGAGAGAACTCAGTTGAAGGAACTAGGCAAAATGATACCGTAACTTCGGGAGAAGGTATGCCCTTTGTATGTGAAGCCACTTGCTGGCTGAGCAGAAGAGGGTAGCATTAAAACGATGGCTGCGACTGTTTACTAAAAACACAGCACTCTGCAAACACGTAAGTGGAAGTATAGGGTGTGACGCCTGCCCGGTGCCGGAAGGTTAATTGATGGGGTTAGTTAATTTATTAGCGAAGCTCTTGATCGAAGCCCCGGTGAACGGCGGCCGTAACTATAACGGTCCTAAGGTAGCGAAATTCCTTGTCGGGTAAGTTCCGACCTGCACGAATGGCGTAACGATGGCCATACTGTCTCCAACTGAGACTCAGTGAAATTGAAATCGCTGTGAAGATGCAGTGTACGCGCGGCTAGACGGAAAGACCCCGTGCACCTTTACTACAGCTTTACACTGAACTTTGAATTCAATTGTGTAGCATAGCTGGGAGACTTTGAAACTGATGCGCTAGCAACAGTGGAGTCAACCTTTGAAATACCAGCCTATTGCCTTTGAAGTTCTAACCCAGGACCGTTATCCGGTTCGGAGACAGTGTATGGTGGGTAGTTTGACTGGGGCGGTCTCCTCCTAAAGAGTAACGGAGGAACGCGATGGTACCCTCAATACGGTTGGAAATCGTATGATGCGTGTAAAGGCATAAGGGTGCTTGACTGCGAGACAGACATGTCGAGCAGGTAGGAAACTAGGTCTTAGTGATCCGGTGGTTCTGTATGGAAGGGCCATCGCTCAATGGATAAAAGGTACGCCGGGGATAACAGGCTGATACTGCCCAAGAGCTCATATCGACGGCAGTGTTTGGCACCTCGATGTCGGCTCATCACATCCTGGGGGTGAAGCAGCTCCCAAGGGTATGGCTGTTCGCCATTTAAAGTGGTACGCGAGCTGGGTTTAGAACGTCGTGAGACAGTTCGGTCCCTATCTACCGTGCGCGTTTGATATTTGATGGAAGTTGCTCCTAGTACGAGAGGACCGGAGTGAACCTATCCCTGGTGTTCCAGTTGTCTCACCAGAGGCATTGCTGGGTAGCTATATAGGGTTGTGATAACCGCTGAAAGCATCTAAGCGGGAAGCCATACCAAAGATAAGATATCACTGGACCTTTAAGGTCCCTAAAGATCCGTTCAAGACTAGGACGTTGATAGGCTGGGTGTGGAAGCTAGGTAACTAGTGAAGCTAACCAGTACTAATTGATCGTGAGGCTTGATCTTATAACATTAAAAATGAAACATTTTTTGTTCTAAATATTTAAGATCTATAAAGAATAAGCGTATAATAATTCCTAAATTAAATTTATGTATGATGGCAATAGCGCCTGGGAACCACCTGATCCATTCCGAACTCAGAAGTGAAACCATGTTGCGCCGATGGTAGTATAGGGTCTCCCTATGCGAGAGTAGGAAACCGTCAACTTAAGTTTATAGAAAGGCCCCTTCGGGGGCCTTTTTTTATTACAATATAATTATGAAGTATATTTTTGATTTAAAATTTAGAGACTTTAATAAAGCACGAGAGTTTTCTAGATCTTTAAATTTGAAGAATAGAAAAGAGTGGGACCAATGGTGTAAAAACAATATACATACCAAGCCAAAAGATATTCCAGTATTGCCAAATCTAACCTATAAGAATAATGGATGGATTGATTTCAAGGATTGGCTAGGATATTAGAAAATAAAAAAAGGCCTCAGTTTACATGTAATTAAATATTTTTGAGTATATGAACAAATTAACATGATTTTTAAAACTGAGACCCCCACACGAATCTTTAAGCCTTAATTACAGTTGAAGTTTAGGGAGAAATAATTAAATAGACTAGACTAAAGCTGCAACTAAGACCAAAAAAAATTTATTTTTTACTTGGATCAGGAACAAGTCTTAAATAAGACTTCACGGTATTCCATCCATCAGGGAATAACCCCTTAGCATCATCATCAGATAGTCCTGGAATAATTATACAGTCATCACCTTGTTTCCAATCTACTGGTGTCGCAACTTTATGTTTCGCTGTTAATTGTATTGAATCCAAAGCCCTTAATATCTCTAAGAAATTTCGTCCAGTGCTTGCAGGATATGTCATAATAAGCTTTATTTTTTTATCTGGTCCTATAATGAATACACTACGAATAGTTAAATTATCCAATTCACCTGGGTGTATCATTTCATAAAGCTCAGCTACTTTTTTATCATTATCTGCTATTAATGGGAAATTTAACGCTGCTCCTTTAAAGTGTTCAGCAACATCTCCAATATCACTTTCCCATAAAGCATGATCTCCAACACTATCAACAGAGAGCCCTATAACTTTTGTATTTCTTTTATCGAATTCTGATTTTAATGCAGCTGTTCTTGATAGTTCTGTGCTGCAAACAGGGGTAAAATCCTTGGGGTGAGAAAACAGCATAGCATAACCACTTCCTATCCAGTCGTGAAATTTTATCGTGCCTGATGTTGTTTCAGCTTTAAAGTCAGGCGCTATATCGCCAATTCTCAATGCTGGTGATTTTCTTTTTAAAAATTTAAACATACTAACTCCTTTGTTTATTTTAATGAATGAATATTTGCAAGCTTTAAAGCAATATCTGAAGCTCTTTTCTCAGCTTCTTCTGGTTCGAATAAAGTTTTATCTACAGTAACTTTTTCAATTTTGTCAAAACCAATAAATGTTAACCATAGGTTGATATATGGCTTTTGGAGGTCATATGACTCAAAACCTGTTCCTTCTGAGTACTTATCGCCACTAGAATACACAACCGTAGCAGTTCTTCCACTCATTAAACCTTTATAACCATCATCGGCACTATAACTCCATGACAGACCCGGTTGAGTGACTATATCGATAAATTGTTTTAGTTTGTATGGAATATTAAAATTCCACATCGGAACGCTAAATAGATAATGGTCTGCATCTGCAAATTCATTAAATATTTTTTCAACTTGCCCCCATGCTTTTTTTTGAGACTCAGTTGGATTAGAACCGTTTATTACTGCATATTTTGCATCCAACATATCGCCATTGAATTCTGGGAGATCCATTGACCATAAATCAATGGTTTTTATCTCGATACTGCTATCATTTTCTTTGATTTTATCAAGATATTCAGTGGCGATACTTATTGAATGAGATCGATTTTTCCGAGGAGACCCTTCAATGTATATAATTTTTTCCATAATTTCCTTATAATTTATTGACTGTTAGATAGAGTATATGATAATGATTATCATTTGTAAATAAGAATTATTCTCATTTAGAATTATCAAATAATATAGCCTAATCAGTCGCTATAAACATGTAATTACAGGGATATTTGATTGAAAGAAATTATTACTAGAATGAGAACGAGATAACTATGCTTGATTTATCATTATGTGCTTCTAAATCCATCATAGATTCATAGTAAATTCTTAAATCGTTATTTGAAGACATCGATATATTAATCCCAGTAATAAACTTATTAAAAACAAGTTTTCTATCATTAAAACTATAATAAAATTCATTGCCTATAAAAGTTGATAAATTGTCTGGGTTATCAACAAATGAGCTCAGAATACGTAATCTATTATATGTTTTTGATCCTTCATTTCTTTTAAATCTGAATTCTTGTCTGGATCTAAAACGTAGATCAATACTATCAAACTTAATTGATTTAGTTATTTGAAGGTAAGGTCTATTCTCGATTTCCCAGTCACCTTCAACAAGTTTGTTGTAAATAGTCCTATAATGTATTTCACCAGACCAGCTATCATTATTAAATAATTTTCTATTACCAATTGCTAAATCATAACTTTTATAAGAAATTTTATGATTTTCAGATTTAATACTTAATTCAGCGGAAAGAGTATTACTCTCGTTAACATGGTTATATTTAAACTTATAATTATAAATTTCAGCAAAAGATTTAGAGGGTATGAGAACCACCAATAGAAAAAGAAATATTATTAATGAATATATTTTAGCGTGTACTTTTATCATTTGAATTCATTCATATTAATAACGAAAAATTTAATCTAGCTATTTTCTATAATTTCCTTCATTCCATATTTAGCCATTGAATTATCTATATCATCAGCCCATTGGTCGACTCCACCTTTCAAATTGATAATATTATTAAAACCCTTTTTGATAAATTCCAAGCCTACATTCAAGCTCCTTCTTCCATTATGGCAGATAATAATTATTGATCCTGTTTTGCTAAATGATGATATTTTAGAGCTGACTTCAGTAACAGGCATATGTATGGAATTAGGTATATGACATAAGTCAAATTCCCATTTTTCTCTAACATCCAAAAGCACTATATGAGACGAATCATCATCTAACATAGCCTTTATTTCAAGAGGTTCTTTTTCAATCAAATCAAACTCCATTTGAAGTACAGGTCGGTCTGTTTTACCAATATTTTTCTAATGTGATATTGCCAGGTTTACTGCGTCTATTTCTTTCAAGGCCTTTCTCATTTAATAATGCAACCGTATCATTAATCATGTCTGGATTGCCACAAATCATGAATTGAGAGTCATTGCTGATAACTGTCTTAGACAACTCTTCAAATTTTTTAGACTTAATTCCCTCAGGTATCCTGATATTAAGACATCCATCTATTACTTCCCTAGTAACTGTTTGTATATATTTAAATTTACCAGGATTTTCTTTTTCAAATTCCTCTATTTGATTTTTATACGCAAGCTCATTGTAATTTCTGACACCATGCACAAGAATTACATTATCAAATCTTTCCCATGGCTCCGAAGTTTTAAGCATAGAAATAAATACACCTAATCCCGTTCCTGTTGCAAACATCCATAAATCTTTCCCATCCGGGACTTCACTCATTGTGAAAAACCCTGAAGCTTTTTCCATGACCTGTAGTTTATCTCCTACTTTTAGCTCATGTAGTGCTGGAGTTAAAAGACCATCAGGTACATTCACATAAATTATTTCAAGATAATCATCTTTCGGTGAGCTTACATATGAATAAGGTCTTGAGACCAGTTCACCATCTATATGCAGGCCTACCTTAGTAAACTGTCCAGCAGTATATGGTAGTACGCCTCCTTTAAACTTAAGTGATGCGAGCGTATCAGTCCATTTAATATGCTCTATGATTTCTGTCTCTATCCAATTAATTGCCATTTTATGGTATGTTGTTCCTTATAATTATAATTAGCTAGGTCATCATAAGTGAAACCTAATTTTATGTCAAAAATATGTTTATAGATAATAAAATAAAAAACAATATTGAACGCGTGGGTATTAATACATTTTCTAAAAACTATGTTTCTTCAACCAATGATTACTTGAACTATAGTTATATTAGAGATCAAGCTCCAATAATTATTTTAGCAAATAATCAACGACATCCGAGAGGAAGAAGAGGCAAGAAATGGGTTAATTTCCAAGGTAGTTCACTTGGTTTTAGCTTATGTCTTAGATTTGATAAAAGTTTAAATGAATACTTTATTCTAAGTCATTTGGTAGGAGTTTCAATTATTGAGGCATGCATGGTTCTCAATAGTAAAGAACTCAGGATTAAATGGCCTAACGATATCATGCAAAGCGATAAAAAAGTATGCGGCACCTTAATAGAGAATATTATAGATAGTCAAAATTCATTTTACTCCATGATTGGATTCGGCTTCAATATATCCATACCGAATAATCTAATACATCATATAGATGGCCGCCCAGCAAATCTTAATATTGATAAGGACAAGGTAGAACTTTTAGCTTCGACTGTTGCTTCAATTTTATTGAAAAACATATCATTATATGAGCAATCTGGATTTAAGCCTTTCCAGGAGAAATGGAATGATTTCATGTATGCTAGAAATAAAGATGTTACTTTGCAGAGTAAGGATAAAAAATATTTTGGTAAGTTACTCGGAATAAATGAGAAGGGTGAACTACAAATACAAGCAAATAAAAAAGTTATAAATATTTCAGATATAAATTACTCAATGAGGTTGTCGCAATGAAGCTTTTGATTGATATTGGAAATACAAATTCATCAATGAGCCTATGGGATAATAGCAAATTATCTATGGTAAATAACAGTAGTAATAAAAAACTATTTGTTGCATTGAGAAAATATTCAAAAAAAAATTTAGAAAAAATAATATTTATAAGTGTAGTTAGTATTAAAGAAAATAAAGTAATTAAAAATCAATTAAAAAAAATATTTAAATGTAATGTTGAGCAAATAAAATCCTCTCCAAAATTATTTGGCGTTATTAATGGTTACGAAAGACCTAAAAAATTAGGAGATGACAGATGGTCGGCCATTGTAGGTTCTTATATTTTTTATCAGGAACCTTTAATAATCGTAGATTGTGGAACTGCTATATCTATTGATATTATTAATTCTGAAGGAGTACATCAGGGAGGTTATATTCTTGGAGGCTTTAATGGTTATACTGAGTCTTTCCAAAAGGCCTATAATCTAAAGAATATCAGATTAAAAGAAAGCACGGTATTACAAAAAAAATCTTTTCCCAGAAAAACAGAAACCGGCATTACTGAAGGATATTTATTAATGGTTTTATCTACAGTAGAAAATATTTATTATCAATTCAGGAAAAATCAAAAAATATCACCAAAGTTATTAATTAGTGGTGGTTATGGAAAAATAATTTCAAAAAAATTATCTGTGAAAAATTTATACGAACCAGATTTAGTCCTTAAGTCTATAGGATTGATTGAAGATCATAGTAATTTAGTTTAAGACGAAGAGTCTAGCAGTTCGTCAATTTTTTTGATAATTCGATTACTACCTGGCCCAGTCACAGTTGAAAAACTATCCACTACAGTACCATCTTTCCCAATAAGATATTTATGAAAATTCCACTTTGGGGAACTATTAGTTTCTTTTGTGAGTAATTTAAAGAAAGGGTGAGCTTTTTTGCCTCTCACCGTCGTTTTAGTAAACATAGGAAACTGAACATCATAAGTTAGATTGCAGAAATCTTTTATCTCTTTTTCTGTAGATGGTTCTTGATAAAAATCATGAGAAGGGAAGCCCAGTACTACAAAACCAGCATCTTTTTTTTCTTTATATAATTTTTCCAGTCCCTCATATTGTGGTGTAAAGCCACATTTACTTGCAGTATTTACAACCAGAATTACTTTACCGAGATATTCTTCGCAAAGATTAACAGTTTTATCTTCACCAAGTAATTTGATATCAAAATCTAGAGAACTAGGGCAAGCAGCATTGGCATTGTTTGTCATAATTAAAAATGCTCCTAAAAATATTATTTTGCTTAACGATTTCATAATTTAATTATGGGCTAGTTATATGATTACATCAAGAGATGTCTATTGAATGCTCTTTCAGCGAATCTAAATCTATAACCTCTAGGGCTTTAATGTGAGTAGATTTAAGTTTAATTTTAGGTGCAGAGCCATTCTGATATGCTTCAAGCCATCGATTAGCACATAAGCACCATGAGTCACCAGCCTTGAGACCTTTAAATCCAAGTTCAGGTCGTGGAGTTGATAAATCATTACCCATGTCTTTTGAAAACTCCAGAAATTCATTTGTTACTGATGCACATACTGTGTGAGAACCAAAATCTGTATTGTCCGTCGCGCATGACCCGTCTCTATAATAACCAGTAATGGGATCATGACCACATATTTCAAGAGGCTCGCCGAGTACATTTTTTTGAACAATATCATTCATATTTCACCTTCGAAATTTCATATTCTGTGATACCGCTTGGCATTTTTAATTCAATCACATCATCTTGGTCTTTACCAATTAATGCCCTTGCTAACGGTGATGTAATAGAAATTTTTCCAACTTTAAGGTCAGCTTCATCTTCGCCAACTAGTTTGTATGTAACTTTTTTCCCATCATCGAGATTCACTAATATCACGGTAGAGCCAAATATCACTTTTGTTGATACAGGCATAGTCTTTATATCTATGATATGGGCATTAGAAAGCTTTGCTTCTATATCCTTAATTCTGCCTTCCATGAAACTCTGTTCTTCACGAGCTGCATGGTATTCAGCATTTTCTTTCAGGTCACCTTTCTCTCTAGCCTCTTTAATGGCTGAGACAATTCTTGGTCTTTCAACGCTTTTTAAGCTGTGTAACTCTTCCTTTAGTTGCTCAGCTCCGTTAGCTGTCATGGGGATTTTATTCATAAGCTTAATTAATGAGCCACCTGTCAGATTCGAACTGACGACCTGAGGTTTACAAAACCCCTGCTCTGGCCAACTGAGCTAAGGTGGCAAAAAATTTATTTTCCTAAAGATTATATTGTTT
>Ga0233433_10002482_pt1 | contig 16116 bp, 12 predicted proteins | sample SI_122_August201_5_FD_179868 | JGI IMG/M metagenome (GOLD analysis project Ga0233433, IMG submission 179868) | Seawater microbial communities from Saanich Inlet, British Columbia, Canada - SI_122_August2016_100_MG | ecosystem: Environmental > Aquatic > Marine > Inlet | place: Canada: British...
CAGCTCAGGCGATTGGACCGAAGCAAAAGCGGAAACTAGAGCAATTCCGATCAAAAGAGAATCGCCCTAAGCACTGGGGCGATTCTAAGTGACTGGAAAAATTGCTCGATTTTTAAGAGTCTCAAGCGTCTGGGCATTTCCTAGTCGGAAATGCTCTAGGCAGCCTCAATCAAACGATCATTGATTGTCAGTCCACCTTCGGTGGCCGAGACATTGACGGTCTCGTTGTCAGCAATCGCGCCTTCCAGGATCAAGCCCGCCAGGGGGTTTTGCAACTGCCGTTGGATCACCCGCTTCAACGGCCTGGCACCATAAACCGGATCATAACCCGCCTTGGCCAACCAATCCCGCGCCGTCGCATCCAGAGACAGCCCCAGTTGCCGGTCCGCCAACAGTTTGGTCAGATGACGCAGTTGGATATCCACGATACCGCCCATATGTTCACGGGCCAAACGATGGAACAGGATGATCTCGTCCAACCGGTTCAGGAATTCCGGGCGGAAGTGAGACTGCACCATGGCCATGACATCGCCGCGTGCGGCATCTGAATCCTCACCATCCGCCAAGGCTGCAAGATGTTCAGCACCCAGATTTGAAGTTAAGACGATGATCGAATTGGTAAAGTCCACCGTCCGGCCCTGACCATCGGTCATGCGGCCATCATCAAGCACTTGCAACAATACGTTGAAGACGTCCGGGTGGGCCTTTTCCACCTCGTCAAACAGGACGACCTGATAAGGACGGCGGCGCACAGCCTCGGTCAAAGTGCCGCCTTCGTCATAGCCCACATAGCCTGGCGGCGCACCGATCAGACGGGAGACCGCATGTTTCTCCATATATTCCGACATATCGATGCGGGTAATTGCGGCCTCATCATCGAAGAGGAATTCCGCCAAAGCCTTACACAGTTCAGTCTTACCCACACCCGTGGGACCAAGGAACAGGAAAGACCCGATTGGCCGGGAAGGATCCTGCAGACCGGCACGGGCCCGACGCACCGCGTTGGACACGGCGGACAGCGCTTCATCCTGGCCAATAACCCGATCGCCGAGGCGGTTCTCCATCGCCAGCAGTTTATCCCGCTCACCCGCCAGCATCTTCTCCACCGGAATTCCCGTCCAGCGTGCGACCACGGCGGCGATATCCTCTTCCCCCACGGCTTCCCGCAACATGGCGCTGTTGCCGTTGACACCAAGTGTCTCCGCATCCTCTATGCGTTTGACCAGATCAGGGATGACACCGTAGGTCAGCTCCGACGCCTTGCCCAGGTCACCTTGGCGTTGGGCCGTATCGGCCTCCAGGCGGGCATGGTCCAACTGTTCTTTCAGTTCTTGTGCCTCACCAAGACGTTCCTTTTCGCCCTGCCAGGCGGCGGTCAGTTGGGCGGAACGGAGTTCCAACTCCTCCAACTCGCTTTCCAGCTTTTGCAAGCGATCACGGGATGCCTCATCGTCCTCTTTCTTCAAGGCCTCCCGCTCGATCTTCAATTGGATAATGCGGCGGTCCAACTCGTCAATTTCCTCCGGTTTGGAGTCCATTTCCATGCGAATACGGCTGGCCGCTTCATCCATGAGGTCGATGGCTTTATCGGGCAAAAACCGGTCCGTGATATAGCGGTTCGACAACGTTGCCGCCGCCACCAAGGCACCGTCAGAGATGCGCACCCCATGGTGCAGTTCATACTTTTCATTCAGGCCGCGCAGGATAGAGATGGTGTCTTCCACCGTCGGTTCCAACACCATGACCGGTTGGAACCGCCGGGCCAGCGCGGCATCTTTTTCAATATGTTTGCGATACTCATCCAGCGTGGTCGCGCCAACGCAATGAAGCTCACCCCGCGCCAGGGCCGGCTTCAACAGGTTCGATGCATCCATGGAACCTTCCGCCGCACCGGCACCGACCAGGGTGTGCAGTTCATCGATAAACAGGACGATTTCACCCTCTGCGGCCTGAACCTCGGATAAAACGGCTTTCAGGCGTTCTTCAAATTCGCCACGGAATTTTGCCCCGGCGATCAAAGAACCTAGATCCAGCACCATCAGGCTTTTGTTTTGCAGGCTTTCGGGCACATCGCCATTCATGATGCGAATGGCCAGCCCTTCGACGATGGCTGTTTTGCCAACGCCGGGTTCGCCAATCAAGACCGGGTTATTCTTGGTCCGCCGGGATAGCACTTGCACTGTACGGCGAATTTCCTCATCCCGGCCAATGACCGGATCAAGCTTGCCCTCACGGGCCGCCTCGGTCAGATCGCGGGCATATTTTTTCAAGGCGTCGTATGCATTCTCGGCTGTGGCGCTGTCGGCTGTGCGGCCCTTGCGCAGATCATTGATGGCACTGTTCAGGTTTTGCGGCGTGACACCGGCCTTTTCCAAGGTCGCGGCGGCGGGCGTGGATGTTGCCAGCGCCAAGGCGAGCAACAAACGTTCCGCCGTTACAAAGCTGTCGCCGGCTTTCTCGGCGATCTGTTCTGCGGCTTCAAACAGCCGTGCTGTTTCTGGTGCCATATATAGCTGGCCCGCGCCGCCGCCCTCTACTTTGGGTAATTTGTCCAAAGCCGCCTCATTGGCAACCCGTGCAGCGGCAGCATCACCCCCCGAAGCCGTGATAAGCGAGGTGGCCATGCCTTCCTCGTCATCCAGCAGGACTTTCAGCAGATGTTGCGGGGTGAATTGTTGATGGCCCGCCCGTTGCGCCAGGGTTTGCGCTGCCTGGACGAAACCACGACTACGTTCGGTGTATTTTTCGAAATCCATTTTAGGCTCCTTAAAGCGCGCTTTTGGGCCACTCCGCAATCAGAATACGCAAGTCAGCCACCAACGCCTTGCAGTCAATGCCCGGTCCTTCTATGAAGCAACCATGGCAGCTCATAACATTTTATAAATATGGTGTTGCCGAAGCGCAACACAAGGTTCCATCACGTGGAAAACAGCAGTTTTATTTGAGAATATTATGAGCCGCATTGCCCAAATTTTCCGTTATCCCATAAAAGGCCTCAGTCCCGAGCCATTGTCGAAGGTTGAATTGTCGCCCGGCCGTACCATTCCCCTCGACCGTGCCTTCGCCGTAGCCCATGGCTCCACCGAATTCGATGCTGCGAAGCCTAAATTTCTGCCAAAAAGCAAATTTTTGATGCTGGCCCGGAATGAACGCCTGGCCGCTTTGCGCAGTCGGTATTTGGAGGAGAGCCAAGAACTGGTAATTGAGCGGGATGGTAAACAAGTGGCCCGTGGTCGTCTGGACCAGCCCGTTGGCCGGCAAATGATTGAACAATTTTTTGCCGCATACCTATCATCAGAGGTTCGTGGCAGCCCGAAATTAGTGCGTGGTCAGATTGCCGGAAATCCCGCGCACACATTCTCCGATGTGCCGCAACATTGTCTGTCGTTGATCAATATTTCTTCGTTGCGGGAGTTGGAGCGGGTGATGAAAACCCCCATCGATCCTATGCGATTTCGCGCCAATGTCTATTTTGACACCGGCCTGCCATGGCAGGAATTTGATTGGTGCGGTTCAGAATTTGAAATCGGCAACGGGGTCGTCGTGCGTGCCACATCCAGAATTCAGCGCTGTGCCGCGACCAACGTCAACCTGGAGACCGCAAACCGGGACCTCAACATCCCTTTGCAGTTGCAACAGGCCTTTGGCCATGCCGACATGGGCATTTATGTGGAAGTGATCCAGGGCGGTACGATCAACCAAGGCGATACGATCACCCCGCCATCAACTTAAAGCCGCACCAACTTAAAGCCCGGCCAACTTAAAGCCCGGCCAACTTAAAGCCTTTGAAAAAAAACGGTGGAAATCGACAGGGCTGCTTTATTCCATGTCCTCGACAACAACCGGTGCAGCATCAACCGTTTCGATGACAGCTTCGACACCAGTTTCAACAATGGCTTCAACTGGCGCTTCCACTGCTGCCTCTACAGATGTTTCCCCAGGTGCTTCTGTGGGCGTCTCGCCAGCCTCAACCGGGGCTGCCGGGCGACGCCTGCGTCTGGGTTGCCGCCGTGGGGCGGCTTCCGCAACCGCTGCCTCATCGTTATTTTTGCTACGGCTTCGCCCACCACGCGTCTTGCGACCGCTTTCCGACATAGCCGCCAGTTCCGCCGGGCTCATAGGTGCCGGTCGCGGACCATCACTTGCCGTATCGATATCCGCGTCATCAACCGTATCAGCCGCCGCGTCGGAAATATGGTCATTACTTGAAGCCGATGGCTCGACAGGTTCCAGAATTTCTACGGTAGACTCGATCCTGTTGCCGTCGGGGCCGGTAACGATGGCCTCCTCAACTTGACCGGAAATTTGTTCTTCACCGTTATCGGCACCGTTTTCGACATTAGCGTTCGCGCCGTCCTCGTTGCCGCGTCCGCCGCGATTTTGCTGACCCCGACCACGGCCATCCCGGTTGTCGCGGCCGTCTCGATTATCGCGTTGCTCGCCTTCTGCGGCCTGCTGCTGTTGCTGTTTGGCAGCTTGCATCACGCGATAATAATGTTCCGCGTGTTGCAAGAAATTTTCCGCTGCAACACGGTCACCGGACAACATCGCATCGCGCCCCAGCGTCTGGTATTTTTCAAATACCGTGGACGCTGTGCCTCGGATTTTTACATCCGGACCGGTGCTGTCATAGCTTCTGTTTGGAGAGTTGTTAAATCCCCTGCGACCGCTGGGACGGCCACGTCCCCTTCTTTGAGGTCCGTTCTGTCTCATAGTACCGTCTTGAGTTGTGTCTACAAATGAACGCCAATTCAGGGTTCCCGGGTTCAATTCAACAAACCGGCATCACTTGTTTAAAGCCAACCACTGGATTGCCAGGGGCTGAGTTATTCACCGATGCCTTCAATTGAACCAAGACATGCCATTTGCGTTGCGGTTGTCAGTGTTTTTTGGCCCGAATAATTGAGCCTCAGATTTCCGGTCAGCAATGTGGGTATGTCTATTGGGAACCGCCCGTCCCGTCACGACAGCACACTTTTCCGTTTGTGATGCCCGTTCGTGATGTCCGTTCCTTGCCGTTCGATGATGAACCTAGCGGTTAGCGGCGGAAAAACCAACCCTTTTTTGTCATTTTTGTGAAGCAACCAAACAGCGGTCAATTCCGGCCATATCCATGTGGCGGTCGACAACCCGTAATCCAGCCGCCTCGACAATCACTTCCAGCGCTGAAATTTGACCTTGGCCGCACTCCAAAACCACATGACCCTCGGGCTTGAGAAGGCGGCCCAGCTCCGGCACCAGGGCCTGATAGGCCGCCAAGCCATCGCCCCCGCCATCCAAGGCCAGGGCAGGGTCGTGGCAACGTACCTCGGGCTCTAGCTGGGGAATATCCGCCGAGGGGATATAAGGTGGATTACTGACGATCAGATCAAATTGCCCGGACAGACTTTGCCCCCAGTCCCCAACCACGAATTGTGCCCGCCGCGACAGTCCAAGTCGGCGGGCATTAGACCTGGCCAGGGCAGCTGCCGGCGGTGACAGATCCAGCCCAAGCCCCCAAGCCCCAGGCCGCTCCATCAACAGGGCCAGCAGCAGACAACCAGAACCGGTTCCAAAATCAATGATCTGGTATGCGGCATCAACGTCGGGCAGATGCGCCAACGCAGCGGCAACAATGGTTTCACTATCAGGGCGCGGATCCAGGACTGCGGCATCAACGGCCAGATCAAGACTCCAAAATTCCCGCCGGCCCAATAGCCGCGATACCGGCTGACGGCCCGCCCTGGCAGTGATCAGCTGATCAAACGTCAACGCCTCCACGTCCGACAAGATGCGTTGAGGATCCTTGATCAAGGTCAGGCGATCACCCTGAACGGCATGGGCCAGCAACAGCCCTGCATCAAGCATGGCGTCATCCACGCCCGCCTGGCGCAATACCTGCCCGGCCCCCGTATGGGCCTGACGCAATGTTGACCCTATGTATGATTGGCCGGGCAAATGATTGGCATCAGCCATGGTCTTCCAGGTCAGCCAGCAAGCTTGCCTGATGATCAGCGATTAAAGCATCTACGACTTCATCAACCGCTTCACCGCTCATCATTTTGTCCAGTTTGTACATGGTCAGATTAATGCGATGGTCAGTGACCCGTCCCTGGGGGAAATTATAAGTCCGAATTCGTTCGGAACGGTCACCGCTGCCAACCTGCTCCTTGCGGGCGGAGGCGCGCTCACCATCGATCTTTTGCCGCTCTGCATCATACAGGCGGGCACGGAGAACCTTCATCGCCTTGGCGCGGTTTTTATGTTGGGACTTGTTGTCCTGCTGGGTGACCACGACACCGGTCGGCAGATGGGTGATGCGAATAGCCGAGTCGGTTTTATTCACGTGCTGCCCACCGGCCCCTTGGGCACGATAGGTATCAATCCGAAGGTCGGAAGGATCGATTTCAATATCGACCTCTTCGGCCTCAGGCAGGACGGCTACGGTGGCGGCTGAAGTATGGATGCGACCCTGCGACTCCGTCTCGGGCACGCGTTGGACGCGGTGAACGCCGGATTCATATTTTAGTTTGGCAAAGACACCCCGGCCCGTGATCGAAGCAACCGCATCACGAATGCCCCCCAAGTCTGAGGCACTGACGTCCATTAATTCAAACTTCCAGCCACTAATTTCCGCATAACGTTGATACATGCGCAACAAATCAGCGGCAAACAAAGCAGCTTCATCGCCACCGGTGCCAGCCCGAACTTCCAGGATTGCATTCTTTGTATCGGCTGCGTCACGGGGCAACATGGCGAACTGCAGCTCAGCTTCCAACGCGGGCAGACGCTCTCGCGCCTCGGCCATTTCCTCGATAGCCAGTTCCTGCATTTCGGCATCGCTGTCAGGGTCGGCGACCATACCGCCCAGATCCGCGATCTCAGATCGTAGATCACGTACCGCCTGGGCCGTTTTCGCCACGGGGGACAGTTCAGCATAGTCCTTAGACAGGCGAACGAAATCCTCGCTGGAGCCACCGGCTGCCATCATCGCCTCCAGCTCCGCCAGACGTTTTAGGATGCCGTCTATTTGTTCTTCATTAATCATGAAATCAATTTTCGCAGATGCAGCCCTATGGCGTCCAAGTCTACATCCTGTTGGCCGCCCTCATCCAGGTCGCGCACAGTTATCATGCCCTTGGCAATCTCGTCCTCGCCCAGGATCAGCGCCAGGCTGGCGTTAATCTTGTTGGCCCGTTTCATACGCCGGTTCAGATTGCCCCGAAATGCCATATCAACCACATGGCCATCACGGCGCAAGGCGTGCGTTAGCCCCAGCGCCATGCGTTCAGCCACCTCGCCCAAGGGGACGAAAGCGATAGGGCGGGTCGGTTCAGGCGTGTGGTCGGCCAGCATCCCCAGGCGTTCAATGCCCCCGGCCCAGCCAATGCCCGGCGTTTGCGGTCCGCCCAACATCTTTATCAGACCATCATAACGACCACCTGCAATGACCGCACCTTGAGAGCCCAAGGCATCGGTGACGAATTCAAATGCCGTGTGGGTGTAGTAATCCAGGCCCCGGACCAGACGCTGGTTCAGGTTATAGGCAATGCCAAGGACATCCAGGCCCTCGCAGACGGCGGCGAAAAAATCCTGGGATTGTTGGTTCAGATACGCTGTCATTAAGGGGGCATCGACAACAATCTTCTGATCCCCTTCATCCTTGGAATCCAGGATGCGCAAAGGATTTCGGGCCAGGCGGTCAACGCTGTCTTCCGACAATTTGTCCCTGTGGTCAGAGAAATAGGCGACCAGGGCATCGCGATAGGTTTGTCGGCTTTCCGGATCCCCCAAAGTATTCAGTTCCAGCACACAGCGGTCCAGAACGCCAAGATCGTGGAGAATTTCCGCACCGAGAGTGATAATTTCAATGTCCGCGCCGGGGCCTTCTACGCCAAGGATCTCCGCATCGATCTGATGGAATTGGCGCAGACGGCCTTTTTGCGGGCGCTCATAACGAAAGGCCGGGCCATGGGCAAAGAACTTCAGGGGCAAATCCTGCTGCATCCCACCGGAAATAAAGGCGCGGCATATCCCGGCAGTGAACTCCGGGCGCAGGGTAATATCTTCGCCGCCGCGATCCGTAAAAGAATACATCTCCTTGCGCACCACGTCAGAGCCCTCCCCCATGGTGCGCGCAAAGACCGGGGTGAACTCAAAAATCGGTGTATCGATATCGCCGAAGCCGTAACGCTGGGCACAGTTGCGCGCAACATCAACCACATGATGGTGCTGCGCCGCCGTCTCGCCGACAATATCATGGGTGCCACGTACCGATTGTATCTTCGCCATACTCGTCCTACTCCGCACTCACAACTGCTGCAGCCCGATCATCCAACTGCTTGCCGGCTTCCAGTTCCGCCACCTTAGCCTCGACCAATTTGACCACATGATCGACAAAGCCTTCATCATTGATTTTGTGATCGGCAACACCTCTTAGATAAACCAGATGATTACCCTTGCCGCCACCGGTGACGCCAATATCGGTTTCCCGCGCCTCGCCCGGGCCGTTCACGACGCAGCCCATGATGGACAAGGTCACAGGTGTCGAGATATGGGCCAGACGCTGTTCCAGAGCCTCGACTGTCTTGATCACCGGAAAGGCCTGACGGGCACAAGACGGACAGCTGACAATGGATACACCGCGATGGCGCAGGCCCAAGGATTTCAGAATTTCGAAGCCGGCATGGATTTCTTCCACCGGATCAGCGGACAGGGAAACCCGAATGGTATCGCCAATCCCTGCCCACAGCAGACTACCCAGACCAATCGCCGATTTCACGGTTCCGCCACGCAGCCCCCCCGCCTCGGTGATACCAAGGTGCAGAGGATAATCGCAGGCGTCCGCCAATCCGTGATAAGCCGCGACGGATAAAAACACATCCGATGCCTTGACCGAAATTTTAAAGTCTTCGAAATTGTTATCTTCCAACAGACGGGCGTGATTAAGGGCGCTTTCCACCATCGCCTCGGGGCAGGGTTCGCCATAGCGTTCCAGCAGGTCCCGCTCCAATGACCCGGCGTTGACCCCGATACGCATGGAGCAGCCGTTGGCACGGGCGGCTTGCACCACTTCGCGGACCCGGCTTTCCGCACCGATATTACCTGGGTTGATGCGCAGGCAGGCAGCACCATTGTCGGCGGCCTCTAACGCGCGTTTATAATGGAAATGAATATCCGCGATGATCGGCACCGTGGTTTGATCAACAATTTGGCGCATAGCCAACGATGAAGCTTCATCGGGACAGGAAACCCTGACAATATCCGCGCCCGCCGCCTCCAACGCATGGATCTGCGCCACGGTCGCGGGGACATCATGGGTCAATGTCGTGGTCATGGACTGCACGGAAATGGGCGCGTCGCCGCCAACGGCTACGTTGCCGACCTGAACCTTGCGGCTGGTTCGACGGTATATATCGCGATAGGGACGTAAGCTCATGATCGACGCTTCGCTTTCGGGCCCTACATTTCGGGGCCAAAATGAAATTTTGCACAGCAAACACCAATGTTTGCCGATATCAGGCATGCAATAGCAATAATTTGTTGCCGATGACAGGCAAGATCAAGAATTATGCAGAAGAAAATCCAGCTAACGACGCCTATCGATGCTTACGGATGCCTATGGGCTGGGCCGGGATGTTGATTGCATTTGCTCGCGCAACTGATCCACATTCAATTTGATATTACGCCGGACCTGCCCAATGGGCCCCAGAATACCCAATGCCACGCCGTCCATGATGATTTCGATGGCCCCAGCATTACCCGTCATCAAGACAAGGTCTATGCGGTTCGGGACCCGATAGCTGTCACCCGCGCGCAACATACGGGTCAGCAGCAATTCGTTTTTAGCACCCTGTATCTGAACCCAGGATTCGGCCCGGGCACGTAAGACGATGCGCACATCACGATTTGATGCGCCATAGATTTGCGGGCGATAACCCAAACCGTCACTTGCGTCGGCTTGCGACGACGCCCCTTCGTCTTGATTGGAATTTTGATCCGCCGCTGCGTCACCGCGTTCTTCCGATATCGGCCTTGCCGGGGTCAGAGATGTGGAGGGTGCGGGGGGCGGCGCAACAGAAATCTGGATCGATGGCATCACAGGCGCAGTATCAACATCACTGCCTTCACGCGCCACAGGCGCAACAGGTGTGACGGCGGTAGTGTCCGTGGTCGCAACCGATGCAACCGGGGCAACCGGCGCCACGGCTTGTTCAACAGCATCTGGCGTCTTCTTCACATCAACGGTTTCCGTCGGCGCGACAGCGGATGCCGTATTTGACATTACAGTCGTCGTTGCCGTGGGTGCAACTTCGCGAGTGGCCGTGGGCGGCGTCCCTTCGGGGCTGACAATACCCGGTTGTTCGGATGTATGGACCATGCCCCTGACATCAGCCGTAGCCGCGCGCTCCCCCTCGCCCGCCGCCAATTTTTCCACTGGCTGTTCGGCAGCCTGTTCGGGCATTTTTTCAGCAGCCGAGGTCATCGTTGTTGCCGGCGGTAGAGACGTGGTGGCCGGGTCCGGCTTTAGATCGGATGTGCTATCGGGCCCAACATTAGCTGCGACAGTCTTGGGTGCGCCGTCCACAAAAGCGTTATCCGTAGCAGAAGTCGCGGCCTCTGGTGTCACCGGCATTTTTGGTTCTGGCTTCGCGGCCTGATAAGGTGCCAGCCGTTGCGGCGGCTCTGCCACGGTTTCAATGGGCACAAGATCCTGACGTTCCAGGAAAATCCAGCCGCCATAAACCGCGCCTGCAACCACCAATGATATTAAAGCCAAGCTTAAGCCGGGGCGGCGCGCCTCTTCGAGGGGTTCGGGAAAAACCAACCGCCGCTCTACGGGCGTAAGGGTCGCCTCCTGCTTGAACTGGCGGACAATTTCATCACCGTCCAGGCCGAGATATTCGCTATAGGTCCGCAAAAACCCAATGGCATAGGTTGGGCCGGGCAAATCACTTGTGCGCCCATCCTCCAAGGCAGACAAATAGGTCTGTTGAATGCGCAAGGTTTCCGATACATCGGCCAGGGAAAGCCGCCGTCTTTGCCGCTCCGCGCGCATATCTGCGCCAACACCGCCATAGACTTCTTCCAATTCGTCGGAGCCATTCTCGACCTGCTGTAGGTGCAGGCCGCGGGAGCTTCCCCGGCGAAGACCAAGGCCTTCGCCTGAACGGCTGGCGTCACCAGCCTCACGCGGCAATTCTACTGGCCCGTCATCCGACGTCTTCCGATCAGTCATGCAAAATCTTCCAAGTATCTATAGGGTTGCGCCCTGTGGATAACTCTATAACAACTATTACCAGATCGAGAATCAGCAAGCAAATGCAATAGTTTATATAGCAACGCCATTATCTTCGGCGAATTTGGTTAAGACTTTGCGCAAACTATGATCCGGAGAATCATAAAAATCCACCATAAAGGCCTGTAATGCAGGTAAATCCAGACTGCGGACCATCATTTTTACCGCGCCGATTGAAGCGGCGCCCATTGAAATACTACGCAGCCCGAGGCCGATTAACGCCATAGCATCGACCGGACGGCCCGCCGCCTCACCACAAAGACTGACCGGTACACCAACAGAATCGCATCGTTGTACGATATCGCGGACCAGAGACAACGCCGATGGGCTCAATTCATCATAGCGATTGGCCAGACGCGGATTACCGCGGTCAGAGGCAAAAAGAAATTGCATCAAATCGTTGCTGCCGATTGAAACGAAATCAACCAGAGGCAACAATGCCCCCAATTGAAAAGCCAGACTGGGTACTTCCAACATCGTACCGACCTTGATGGAAGAAGGCCCCGGTTCTCCCATACGGCCTTGACGGTCAATTTCCCGGTCCAACAAAGCACGCGCGGCAACAAATTCCGAAACTTCGGCAATCATGGGGAACATAATCGCCAGCGGCCGGCCTGCCGCCGCCTTCAACAAAGCGCGAATTTGCATCCGCAACAAAACCGGCCGATCCAAGGATAGCCGGATCGCCCGCCAGCCCATGGCCGGGTTCTTCTCGTCATCATAGCGAGCCAAATAGGGCAACATTTTGTCGCCGCCCACATCAAGGGTTCGAAAGACCACGGGTAATTCACCGGCTTGATCCAACACCCGGCCATAGAATTCCGACTGCATGGATACGGTCGGCAAGGTTGCCCGCACCATGAAATGCAATTCCGTCCGGTATAGACCGATGCCGTCGGCGCCAGTGCCATCCAAGTGGGGCAGGTCCGCCAACAAACCGGCGTTGAGATTTAGGTGTATGCGGGTGCCGTCCTTGGTTACGGCCGGTTGATCGCGCAGGGCTGCATATTGCGCCGCCTTGGCCTGGCGCATATCCAGATTGGCGCTGAAGGCCTCCAATGCGTCCGCGCCGGGGCGTACGAACAATTGCCCGTTGTCGCCATCAACGACCAGATCATCGCCGCCTTCCACCGCGTCAAGCAATTGATCCAATCGGCCAATGACGGGAATTTGCAGGGCCCGGGCGACGATGGCCACGTGAGATGTCGGCGAGCCCTCTTCCAGGACCAGTGCCTTGATCCGGTTGACGTCATAGTCCAGCAATTCCGCCGGCCCCATATTCCAGGCCACCACAACGGCCTCTTCAGGCAGGTCGCGATCCGTCATCTGGCCCACACCTTGAGTTAAATGGCGCATCAGGCGATTGGACAAATCTTCCAGGTCGTGCAGGCGCTCCCGCAGATAGGCATCTGAGATTTCCGACATACGGGCACGATTTTCCACCTGCACCCGCTCCACCGCCGCCTCTGCCGTCAGACCGCTTCGAATAGCCTCGTGCAGGCGGGCCATCCAGCCTTTGTCGTGGGCGAACATGCGATAGGTTTCCAGGATATCCCGGGATTCGCCGCCTGGTTCCGCTATCGCAGCCTGCAACATGCTATCGACCTGAACACGCAATTCCCTCAGGGCCATATTCAGCCGTTCCGCCTCGATATCAATGTCATCGGCGACATGCTGCTCCACCACAATGCGCGGCTCATGCAGCACCGCAACGCCGCGGGCCAATCCTTCGTTGAGGGATAAACCCGCCAGCCGCCGTGGCAGGCCATCGGAACCGAAAGTGCCAACACCAGGCACCTCCGCCTGCAGCGCACCGCCGACCATTTCCGCCAACACCATGGCGATGGTCTGCATCGCCTCAACCTCGTCATTGGAATAGTCCCGGTTGGTTCGGTTCTGTAGGACCAGAACCCCCACGACCCGGCCCCCACGCAGGACAGGTACACCCATCAAGGAATGATAGTCTTCTTCGCCGGTTTCGGGCCTGGCCGCAAAGTTGGGGTGGGTACGTGCCTCGGACAAGGCCATGGGACGGGCGGCCTGGGCGATTTGACCGACCAGCCCCTCTCCGATCCGCAGGGTGGTCTGATGAACCGCGCCTCTATTAAGGCCTTCCGTTGCAAACAGTTCCAGCAAGCCGTCCCGCAGTAGATAGATCGAGCAGACCTCCGCCACCATGTTGGCGGCGATGACGGTGACCAACTGGTCCATCCGTTCCTGGGCGGCCCCGGACCCGGCCATAACCTCGCGCAATCGGCGGAGCAATATTCGCGGCCCCGATGGTCCCCCCGGCGGACCTGATGGGCTGGCCGTATTCACGCCCGGATCTCCCGCTGTAATCCCTCTATGTGTGCAAGCTGGCTCAATCGGCATCCAATCCATAGACGGAGTGCAGGCTGCGCACGGCCAATTCGGTATATTCGGCACTGATCAGAACTGAAATTTTTATTTCCGAAGTTGATATTGCGTGGATATTGATGCCCTTATCGGAAAGGGCCGCGAACATACGCTGAGCCACGCCGGCATGACTGCGCATGCCGACACCAATGACCGAAACTTTAACGATATCGCCATCTGTCAGGCATTCCTGAAAACCAATCGCCTCTCGCTGCTGCTCCACTATAGTTTGGACACGTGCCAGATCGCCGCGCGATACGGTGAAGGTCATATCGGTTGTCGTACCATCCGGCGAAGCGCTTTGTACGATCATATCAACATTGACGTTTGCATCGGCCAGTGGCCCAAATACCGCCGCCGCGACACCGGGCCGGTCGGCGACATGCAATAAAGTCACTTTGGCCTCGTCCGAGGCATATGTAATTCCACTGACGACTGCTTGTTCCACGATCTCTTCCTCGTCGACAACTAATGTACCGGGCGAATTGTTAAAACTGGACCGGACCTGAACGCGCACCCGGTGGTTCATGGCCAATTCGACCGATCGGGTCTGCAATACCTTGGCACCTTGGGATGCCATCTCCAGCATTTCTTCGTAGGTGATTTTATCAAGCTTACGCGCCGCCGTCACGATTCGTGGATCAGCGGTATAAACGCCATCTACATCCGTGTAGATATCACAACGATCCGCGGCCAGGGCAGCGGCCAGGGCCACGGCCGTGATGTCGGAGCCGCCACGCCCCAAAGTCGCAATGCGATTGTTCGGCGACAAGCCCTGAAAACCTGCAACAACGGCCACTTCACCTATCCCCATACGGCGGACTATTTCGGCCCCATCGATGTCTTCAATGCGCGCGCTGCTGTGTGTATCGTCGGTACGAATGGGGATCTGCCAGCCCAGCCAGGAGCGGGCGGAAATACCCTTTTCCTGCAAGGCCATGGCCAGCAAGCCAATAGTTACCTGTTCACCGGACGAGACGATCGCATCATATTCCCGGGCATCGTGCAGGCTGCTCATCGCCTGGGTCCACTCGATCAACTGATTGGTGGTTCCCGCCATAGCGGACAACACCACGGCCACTTCATTGCCATCCTCGACAACCTGTGCCACGCGATCGGCCACGATACGCAGGCGCTCCACATCCGCAACAGATGTGCCGCCAAATTTCAATACTAAACGTGCCATACCCTCACCCGAAGACGTCTAATAGCCCCTATTGCCACTAGCGCGGCTATACATACTCAAAGGTCCGGATGCATACAAGTGACGGAACGGTTGCATTCAGCCGTATCGATTCTAAGGCCGCTATGGCGCGCGGCCCGCAGCCTTTAACAAAGCCAAGCCTGACGGCGTTATGCGCACCAACAAACCACCGCCGCCGCGCGGCTCCCGGACAAGTAGTTCTTGATCCACCGCATCCTCCCACACCGGCAGTCGAGGACAAGATGTGCGCCAGGCATCCATCACATCTTCATAGGCACGCGGCCGGGCCGCGATCCATTCCACAAGATCGAGTACCAAAGCATCAGTTGCTGTTACTGTTGCCATTGATCCTTTACCTATCCGCTTGTCGCCACCACCCGGTGTTTCATATAAGGGCGAACGTGACATTGAAAATATGTGGTAAGATCTCATAGCAGGAATTTAGCAATTTTTCCATTATCGACAGGTTATCCATGCTCCAGGCCGCCAGCATAGACCCAGAAGACGTGGAACGTTTTACGCAGATGGCAGCCCAATGGTGGGATACTGATGGGCCCATGGCCCCCCTGCATCGCCTTAATCCAACCCGCCTAAAGTATAGCCGGGATCGCCTGTGCAGCCATTTTGGCCTTGATGGCGGCGGCTTGCGCCCGTTGTCCGGCCTGAGTTTGCTGGATGTGGGCTGTGGCGGTGGACTACTGTCGGAACCATTTTCACGTATGGGTGCCGCCGTTGTCGGCATTGATGCGGGCCCTGAAAATATCGCCGCCGCACAAGCGCATGCCGATGATCTGGGCCTGGCGGTTGATTACCGCGCCATGGCAGCGGAAGACCTGGCCGCGACCGGTGCCCAATTCGACGTCGTCGTCAGCATGGAAGTGATCGAGCATGTGGCGGATGTTGCCGGCTTCATGGATGCCCTTGTCAGCCTGACCAAACCTGGCGGGGCCCTGCTGCTGGCCACAATGAACCGCACGCCGCGATCATTTTTGACCGCAATAGTTGGCGCGGAATACCTGCTGCGCTGGCTGCCCGTGGGCACACACGATTGGAACCGGTTTCGCAAGCCGGCTGAATTGGGCCGCTATTTACGCCGGGGCGGTGGCGAACTGCGGGACATCACGGGCATGCGCTATCTGCCCCGCCAGGACGACTGGCAGCTTTCAAGGGATGCCGGAGTAAACTACCTGGCCTATGCCGTCCGGCCAAAATAGCGCACTTAGAGCAATTTTCAATC
>Ga0233433_10002497_pt1 | contig 16055 bp, 10 predicted proteins | sample SI_122_August201_5_FD_179868 | JGI IMG/M metagenome (GOLD analysis project Ga0233433, IMG submission 179868) | Seawater microbial communities from Saanich Inlet, British Columbia, Canada - SI_122_August2016_100_MG | ecosystem: Environmental > Aquatic > Marine > Inlet | place: Canada: British...
GGACTGACCAGTTGGTGAAACTGGGTGTCTTCCTCCAGCTGATTTACCTTCACCACCACCATGAGGGTGATCTACAGGGTTTTTCACAACACCTCTTGTATGAGGTCTTCTGCCAAGCCATCTTGATCTTCCTGCTTTACCAATTTTGATATTTTTTTGATCTGGATTACTTAAAATTCCTATAGTTGCTAAAGATCTTGAATCTATTTTTCTAACTTCGCCAGAAGCCAGCTTAATTAGGCTGTAGTTACCGTCTAAACCACTAATTGTAACTGACGATCCTGCAGATCTGGCAATTTTACCTCCAGCTCCAGGCTGAATTTCAACATTGTGAATGTTTATTCCAACAGGAATATCTTGTAACGGCATACAATTACCCACTTTAATTTCTTTTTTTGATCCATTTTCTACTTTATCACCAGCTTTAATCTTTTGTGGTGCTAAATAATAAGCATGAACTCCATCTTCAAATTTAACTAACATTATGTAACAAGATCTGTTTGGATCATATTCAATTCTTTCAACAGTCGCTTCCATGTCAAATTTCTTACGATAAAAATCCACATGTCTGTACATTTTTTTATGCCCACCAGCTCTATTAATAGATGTAATATGTCCATTATTGTTTCTACCTTTCATGGCATTTTTTGGTGAAACAAGTGATTTAAAAGGTTTGCCTTTCCATAGACCAGTTCTATCAACTAAGATAGTTCCCCTAGTAGATTTTGTGTATGGTTTAAAAGTTTTTAGTGCCATTTATTAAATACCTGTAGTTAGATCAATACTTTGACCTTTTTTAAGCGTTATTATTGCTTTTTTAAAACCTGAAACTTTTACTTTTTTTCCTCTAGTTATTTTAGTTCTGTTTTGCTTATTAATAATATTAATTTTAGTTACATTAACTTTAAAAATTTTTTCAATATTTTTTTTTAAATTTGTTTTATTTGCACCAGTTGGCACTTTAAAAACAATTTTATTCTGCTCTGATAAATTAGTTGATTTCTCAGTTACCATTGGAGATAAAACTTTATCGTATAAATGTATCTTATCCATATTAAGAATATTTCTTTTCTAGTTCTTTCACTGAGCTTTCTGTAAAAACAATTTTTTTAAATTTAATAATATCGTACGAGCTAAAGTGATTAACGTCTGTGACTTTAACATTAGGAATATTTCTTGCTGATTTTTCAACTTTTTCTTTTGAATTATTATCAAGTATAATTAGAGAATTTGTTATATCTAACTTTTGAATAATAGTGTTCATCTCCTTTGTCTTTTTAATCTCTGAACTAAAATCATTTAAAATAAGTAGGTTTTTATTATTATTTTTTTCAGTAATTAGTGAAGCAACACTTAGTTTTTTTTCATTTTTATTTAATTTTCTTTTTTTATAAGCAAGTTCACCTTTTGGACCATGTGCTATACCACCACCAACAAATATAGGAGCTTTTCTACTTGCGTGTCGAGCACCCCCAGTACCTTTTTGTGCATAAATTTTTGATGTAGGTCCACTTACTTCGTTTTGCTGCTTAGTTTTTGCATGTCTTCCTTTGTAATTAGCGTTAGTCTTGTACAAAACACTACTTACTAATTTACTATTAACTTTAGCAGAAACAATTTTATCTAACACTTCAATAATGTCTTTTTTTCCATCAATACTTAATTTTTCTAATTTCATTATTTTTTCTTTTTATCTGGATTTTTTTTAGCTTTTTCTGCTGCTGCAATTTTTTCTAAAATTGTCATCTTGTTAATATTTTTAATTGATTTTCTAACTACAACTTCTGTATTTTTAGATCCTGGTATTGAACCTTTTAAATATAAAAGTTCATTTTCTAAATCAGTTTTAATAATTTCAATATTTAACATAGTTCTAAGTCTATCTCCCATGTGACCAGCCATTTTTTTACCTTTAAATACTTTTCCAGGATCTTGACTGTGACCTGTTGAACCATGAGCTCTATGAGATACAGATACACCATGACTAGCTCTTAAACCTCCAAAATTCCATCTTTTCATTGCTCCAGCAAATCCTTTTCCAATAGTTTTTGATCTAGTGTCAACAAATTTAATGTCTTTAAATATTTCTAAACCAAATTCATTTCCTTCTTTGTAGGTCTCAGTATCATTAACTCTGTATTCTTTGAGTGTTTTTTTTGCTTCTGTATTTTTTTTAGCAAAGAAACCTTTCATGGCTTTTGTTAATTTTGAATTTTTAATTTTTCCATAACCAAGTTGAACTGCTTTATAGCCTCTTTTTTCTTCGTCAATGACTTGAATAACTCTAGCTTTTTCTACTTTTAAAACAGTTACGGGAACTAATTGACCAGTTTTATAAAACTCTCTAGTCATTCCAATTTTTTTTCCGATTAATGCTATTTCTGTCATAACTAAATTTTTATCTCCACATCTACACCTGAAGCCAAATCAAGTTTCATTAAAGCTTCTACTGTTTGTGGTGTTGGTTCAATAATATCAATTAATCTTTTATGTGTTCTGGACTCAAATTGTTCTCTACTTTTTTTATCAATATGTGGGCCTTTTAATACCGTATATTTCTCTATTCTTGTCGGTAATGGGATTGGACCTTTAATTGTAGCACCAGTTCTTTTGACAGTATTTACAATCTCTTCTGTTGAAGCATCTAAAATTTTATTGTCGTAAGCTCTTAATTTAATTCTAATGTTCTGTTTATCCATAATTACCCTGCAATCTTTTTAGTTACTTCGTCTTGAACATTCTGAGGTACTTTTGAGTAATGATCAAAAAACATAGAATATTGTGCTCTACCTTGAGACATAGATCTTAAATTATTAATGTAGCCAAACATATTTGCTAATGGCACCATTGCAGTAATTACAGTTGCGTTACCTCTCTGCTCTTGAGTGCTAATTTGGCCTCTACGACTGTTTAAATCACCAATAACGTCACCCATATAATCCTCTGGGGTCACAACTTCAACTCTCATTACTGGTTCAAGCAGTTTTAAAGTACCTTTTGTGCACGCCTCTTTAAAACATGCTCTACCTGCTAATTCAAACGCAAGAACACTTGAATCAACATCATGATGAAGTCCATCTAAAATTGTAACTTTGTAATCAATCATTGGAAATCCACAAAGAATTCCATTATCTGAAACTGTTTCTATTCCTTTTTCTACACCTGGTATAAATTCTTTTGGAATTGCACCACCTTTAATTTTACTCTCAACAGATCTACCAGCACCTGGTTCTTGTGGTTCTACTAAAAGTTTAACTTTTGCAAATTGTCCTGCACCACCACTTTGTTTTTTATGTGTATACTCAACTTCAGACGCATTTTCTAATGTTTCTCTGTAAGCAACTTGAGGAGCTCCAACGTTTGCTTCAACTTTAAATTCTCTTTTCATACGATCAACAATTATATCTAAGTGTAATTCACCCATGCCTTTAATAATTGTTTGACCAGACTCTTCATCAGAAGTAACTCTGAAGGATGGATCCTCTTTAGCAAGTCTTCCTAAAGCTTCTCCCATTTTTTCTTGGTCAGCCTTTGTTTTTGGTTCAACAGCAATTTCAATAACAGGATCAGGAAACTCCATAGGTTCTAATAAAACAGGATTTTCTTCATCACATAAAGTGTGACCTGTTATAGTGTACTTTAAACCAGCTAATGCTACAATATCACCTGCATTTGCTTCTTTAATATCTTCTCTAGAGTTAGCATGCATCAACAACATTCTTCCAACTCTTTCCTCTTTTTCCTTTGAGGAATTAAAAATTCCTGTTCCAGTTTTAATAGTACCAGAATAAATTCTTATGAATGTTAAAGAGCCAACAAATGGGTCGTTAGCAACTTTAAATGCTAAGGCTGAGAAAGGTTGATTATCCTCAAATTTCATTTCCATTTCATCCTCAGAACCAGGCTTAGTTCCTTTAATTGATCCGATATCAATTGGACTTGGTAAATAGTTGATTGTTGCATCAAGCAATGGTTGAACACCTTTATTTTTAAATGCTGAACCAGTTGTAATTGGCACAAAACTAAAATTTAAAGTTCCTTTTCTTATACATTTAATAAGATCGTCTTCTTTAATCTCATCTCCATTTAAATAAGCTTCCATTAACTTTTCGTCTTGTTCAACTGCAGTCTCAACTAATTCTGTTCTGTATTTTTGTGAAATTTCTTTTAAATCATCTGGAATATCTTTGTAATCCCACTCAGCACCTAGAGCTTCATTTTTCCAAACTTGTGCTTTCATTTTAACTAAATCAACAACACCTGAGAGTGAAGCTTCAATACCAATTGGTATTTGTATTGGTAAAGGTTTACATCCCAATCTATCTCTAATCATATCAACACATCTAAAGAAATCTGCACCTGTTCTATCTAGCTTATTAACAAAACAAATTCTTGGAACTTTGTATTTATCCGCCTGTCTCCAAACAGTTTCTGATTGTGGCTCAACACCAGCTACTCCATCAAACACACATACAGCACCGTCTAAAACTTTTAAAGATCTCTCGACTTCAATAGTAAAATCAACGTGACCTGGTGTATCGATAATATTAATTCTATGATCATTCCAAAAACAAGTAGTTGCTGCAGAAGTAATTGTAATACCTCTTTCCTGTTCTTGCTCCATCCAATCCATTGTTGCAGCACCATCATGTACTTCACCAATTTTATGACTTTTTCCTGTGTAATATAAAATTCTTTCTGTAGTAGTGGTTTTTCCAGCATCTATGTGGGCCATGATACCAATGTTTCTGTATTTATCTAATGTATGAGTTCTGGCCATAATTTATTACCACCTGAAATGTGCGAAAGCTTTATTTGACTCAGCCATCTTATGCACATCCTCTCTTTTTTTAACTGCAGCACCTTTTTTTTCATAAGCATCAAAAAGTTCATTAAAAATTTTATCCGACATATGTTTGTCTTTTCTTTTTCTTGCAGATTCTACTAACCATCTAATGGCAAGAGCTTGAGCTCTTTTACTTTTAACTTCAACAGGAACTTGGTAAGTTGCACCACCTACTCTTCTTGACCTAACTTCAACAGTAGGTTTGATATTATTAATTGCTTCATTAAAAATGTTTATTGGCTCATCTTTTGATTTAGTTTTAATTTTATCAATTGCATCATAAACTATTTTAGCAGCAACACCTCTTTTGCCATCGTACATGATATTATTAATTAATTTAGGAATTATTGTTGAGTTAAACTTTGGATCTGGAACAACATTTTTTTTAGGTTGAGTTTTTTTTCTAGACATTATTTACCTTTTTTAGTTCCATAAAGAGATCTTCTCTTTTTTCTATTAGCTACACCTTGAGTATCCAAGTTACCTCTTAAGATATGATAACGTACACCTGGTAAATCTTTAACTCTACCACCTCTAATCAGAACTACAGAGTGTTCTTGAAGATTGTGACCTTCACCACCAATGTAAGCAGTAACTTCAAAGCCATTTGATAATCTTACTCTCGCAACTTTTCTTAAAGCTGAGTTAGGTTTTTTTGGAGTAGTTGTGTAAACTTTAACACACACACCTCTTTTAAGTGGTTGTTTTTGTAATGCAGGAACTTTGTTCCTTGTGACCTGCTTAATTCTTTTTTTTCTTAACAACTGGTTAATAGTTGGCATAAATTTTATAAAATTAATTAGTTTATTTTTAGATGAAAATAACTGGCAGGTTATTTTGTGGCAGCGTTTAGTGACATTGTTAAGCACTACATTCCAACCAAAAACATCGCCAAAATACTCATTAATTGGACTTTGTCAAACTAAAACTTCGAGTATTAAGTGATATATTTACTGATTTACCGGTGTTTCTGAAGGCTCAGATGTTTCGATTTTATCTTGTTCAGTGATAAAATTGGCATCATCTTCTAAAGCTTTTTTATTCCAATTATTTTTGATATTTCCTGTACCAGCTGGAACTAGTCTACCAACAATAACATTCTCTTTTAAGCCATTTAATGGGTCAACTTTACCTTTAATAGCAGCATCTGTTAAAACTCTTGTTGTTTCTTGGAATGAAGCAGCAGAAATAAAAGATTCTGTTTGTAGCGAAGCTTTAGTAATACCCATCAACACTCTTTCACCTCCCGCAGGATTTTTACCTTCTGCTATAAGTTTTTCATTTGTGTTATCAAATTTAATTCTGTCAATAACTTCACCAGGTAAATAACTCGAATCACCAGAAACCTTAACTTCAACTTTTTTAAGCATCTGTCTTAAAATAGTTTCTATATGCTTGTCATTGATAATTACACCTTGCAATCTATAAACTTCTTGAACTTGGTTAACAAAATATTCTGTTAACTCTTTGATACCTAGAATTCTTAAAATATCATGTGGTAAAGGTTGACCATCTAATAAATATTCTCCCTTTTGGATTTTTTCACCAGGGTTGAAGTTAATATGTTTACCTTTTGGAATTAAATAGTTTGAAGGTTCCGCTCCATCTTCAGGAACAATTGAAACTTTTTGTTTTCCTCTTACTTCTTTGCCAAAAACAACTTGTCCATCATTTTCTGCAATAATTGCGCTATCCTTAGCTTTTCTTGCTTCAAATAATTCAGCAACTCTTGGTAAACCACCTGTAATATCTTTTGTTTTAGTTGTTTCTTTTGGAAGTCTAGCAATTACATCACCAGCAAAAACTTTTTGACCATCTTTAATTGAAAGGATTGAGTCTGGAACTAAGTAATATCTAGCTTCGTTATCATCAGCTTTTTTAATAACATTTCCTTTTTCATCTCTTAAAGTAATTCTAGGTTTTAAATCTGTACTTTTTGATTGAGCTCTCCAATCAATTACTGATTTAGAAGATATACCTGTTGCATCATCTGTAGTCTCTTGAATTGAAACTCCATCGATCAAATCAACAAAACTTGCTGTACCACTTTTTTCAGCTATTACAGGAGTTGTGTATGGATCCCATTCACAAATTTTTGTATTAGCTTTAATTTTATCACCATTATTAAAGAATAATTTTGATCCGTAAGCAACTTTGTAAACAGCAATTTGAACTCCATTATCATCTTCAATTGATAATTGTGTGTTTCTTCCCATAACTATTAAATTTTTCTTAGAATCTTCTAGAATATTAGAATTCAAAATTTTAAGTATTCCTTCATTTTTACTAACAATTTGAGAATCTTGTTTAACAGAGGCTGTACCACCAACGTGGAATGTTCTCATTGTTAATTGAGTGCCCGGTTCACCAATCGATTGAGCAGAAATCATACCAATAGCTTCACCTACATGTACCATTTTTCCTCTAGATAAATCTCTTCCGTAGCAAGTTGAGCAGACACCCTTTTTAGAGCTACATGTCATTACAGAATATACTTTAATAGATTTTACACCTGCTGCATCTATTAAATCACAACCAGATTCATCAATCATTTTAAATTTTTTAATCACTACTTCACCAGTAAGTGGGTTTTTCACATCAGCTGCTGTAACTCTACCTAGAGCTCTTTCAGATAAACTTACCACAACGTTTCCACCTTCTAAAATTTCAGAAAGTTCTATAAATCCAGGGTCATCACATTGAACCTTTGTAATTGTTAAATCTTGAGCAACATCACAAAGTCTTCTAGTTAAATAACCTGAGCTAGCAGTTTTAAGAGCTGTATCAGCTAAACCTTTTCTAGCACCGTGGGTAGAATTAAAATATTCTAATGCTGTTAAACCTTCTTTAAAGTTTGATATAATCGGTGTTTCAATAATTTCACCAGAAGGTTTAGCTATTAAACCTCTCATACCAGCTAATTGCTTCATTTGAGCAGCAGATCCTCTGGCACCACTATCAGCCATCATATAAACTGAGTTAATTTTAAGACCTTCAGGAGTTTTTTCTGTTGCTGAAATTCCTCTCATCATTTCACCAGCAACTTTATCAGTACATTTTGACCAAGCGTCTACAACCTTATTATATTTCTCACCTCTAGTAATTAAACCTTCTGAGTATTGAGTTTCATAATCAGCTATTAATCCTTTTGTATCTTCAATCAATTGTGTTTTGCTAGCTGGTATAACAAGGTCATCTTTACCAAATGATATACCTGCTTTGAACGCATGCTTAAAACCTAAATCTTTTAATTTATCACAAAAGATTACAGTAGATTTTTGACCACAAAACCTAAATACAATATCAATAATTTCAGAAACTGTTTTTTTAGGTAATAATCTATCCACTAAAGAAAACTTAATATTTCTATTTTTAGGAAGTAAATTTGCTAATAAAAATCTTCCTGCTGTAGATGTATATTTTTCAAAACTTTTATTCCCTTTTTCATCTACTGTTTCTATTCTAGATATAATAGTGCTGTGTACTTTTATTTGATCAGATGCTAAAGCAAATTCAATTGCATCTACGTCTACGAAATATCCAGCTGATTTATCAGTCATAGGTTCTTGAGAAAGATAATAAATTCCCAAAATCATATCCTGACTTGGTACAATAATTGGCTTACCGTTAGATGGTGATAGAATATTATTTGTTGATAGCATTAGTATTCTAGCTTCTAATTGAGCCTCTAAACTTAGTGGAACGTGAACTGCCATTTGATCTCCATCAAAGTCAGCATTAAATGCAGCACAAGTTAATGGGTGTAACTCAATAGCATCACCTTCGATTAACTTTGGTTCAAAAGCTTGGACACCTAATCTGTGAAGTGTTGGCGCTCTGTTTAAAATTACTGGGTGTTCTCTAACTATTAACTCTAGCGCATCCCAAACAGCATTTGTTTCCTTTTCAACTAATTTCTTAGCTTGTTTAATAGTTGATGCTAATCCAAGTTTATTTAATCTTGCATAAAGGAATGGTTTAAATAATTCAAGAGCCATTTTCTTTGGTAGCCCACACTCATGAAGTTTTAAGTCTGGTCCAACAACAATTACAGATCTACCTGAGTAATCAACTCTTTTACCTAGTAAGTTTTGTCTAAATCTACCTTGTTTACCTTTAAGCATTTCAGCTAAAGATTTAAGTGGTCTTTTACCAGTACCAGTAATCACTCTGCCTCTTCTACCGTTATCAAATAACGCATCCACAGATTCTTGAAGCATACGTTTTTCATTTCTTACAATGATATCAGGAGCCTTAAGATCCATTAATCTTTTTAATCTGTTATTTCTATTTATAACTCTTCTATAAAGATCATTTAAGTCAGATGTTGCAAATCTACCTCCATCCAAAGGAACCAAAGGTCTAAGCTCTGGTGGTATTACAGGTACAACAGTTAAAATCATCCACTCAGGTTTCTGACCCGTTTCGATAAAAGACTCTACTAGTTTTAATCTTTTTATTGCTCTTTCTTCGTTAACTTTTGATTTTGTTTCTTTAATAAAGCTTACAAGGTTTTTTCTTTCTAACTCTAAATCTAAATTTTTAAGCATTTCAAGAACTGCTTCAGCACCAATTCCTGCTGTAAACGATTCTTCACCAAACTCATCTTGATACTTAGCTAATTCCTCTTCATTTAGAAGTTGGTTTTTTTGTAATCCTGTTAAACCTGGTTCGATAACAATAAAGTTTTCAAAATAAAGAACTCTTTCAATTTCTTTAAGCTTCATATCTACTGCTAAAGCAATTCTGCTTGGTAGTGATTTTAAAAACCATATATGTGCAACTGGAGTTGCAAGATTAATATGGCCCATTCGTTCTCTACGAACATTAGATTTAGTTACCTCAACTCCACATTTTTCACAAATAATGCCTCTAAATTTCATTCGCTTGTATTTTCCACACAAACACTCATAATCTTTGATTGGACCAAAAATTCTAGCACAGAATAATCCATCTTTTTCGGGTCTAAAAGTTCTATAATTTATTGTTTCTGGTTTTTTAATTTCTCCAAAAGTCCATGATTTAATTTTTTCAGGACTAGCAAGTGTAATTTTAATACTATTAAAATTTTGAGCTTCAGATATTTCAGTGTTTTTAAATAAATCTGTTAATTCTTTTTTCATTTTTAATTAAGCTCCACGTTTAATGCTAATGATTTGATTTCTTTAACTAATACGTTGAATGACTCTGGTATACCTGACTCAAAGTTTTCCTCACCTTTAACTATAGTTTCATAAACCTTAACTCTTCCAGCAACATCATCTGATTTAACAGTTAATATTTCTTGAAGTGTGTATGATGCACCATAAGCTTCTAATGCCCATACTTCCATTTCACCAAATCTTTGACCACCAAGTTGTGCCTTACCACCTAAAGGTTGCTGTGTTACTAGACTGTATGGTCCAGTAGATCTTGCATGGATCTTATCTTCAACTAAGTGATGAAGTTTAAGCATGTAAATTATTCCAACAGTTACTGGTCTATCAAATTTTTCACCTGTTCTACCATCCCATAAATAAGTTTGACCTGAACTAGGTAGTTTTGCAAGCTCTAACATTTCGGTTACATTTTTTTCTTTAGCACCATCAAAAACTGGTGTTGAAATTGCTATTCCATCTTGTAACGTTTCAACTAAATCTTTGAATTCTGGTTTGCTTAATTTTTCAACTTTTTCATCAAAAATTTCTTCACCATAAACCGATTTTAAAAATTTTGAAATTTTTTCAGTTTTTTCAATTTTTTTGTTATTTTCATTAACTAATTTTTTAACTTCTTCTCCAAATTCTTTACAAGCCCATCCTAAGTGAGTTTCAAGTATTTGACCTACGTTCATTCTACTTGGTACACCAAGTGGGTTTAATACTATGTCAACTGGCCTTCCATCTTCACGATAAGGCATATCTTCAACTGGAACAATTTTACTAACAACACCTTTATTTCCATGTCTACCAGACATTTTATCACCTGGTCTTAATCTTCTTTTGATGGCTACAAAAACTTTTACCATTTTCATTACACTTGGAAGTAAGTCGTCACCACTTCTAATTTTTAAAACTTTATCTTCAAATCTCTCTGTAATATCTTGTTTGGCTTTATTGTATTGATCTTTAAGTTGAGCTAATGTTGCTTCATCATTTACATTACCGACTGTAATTTTGAATACATCGTTAATTGGTAAACTATCTATATTTGCAGAATCAAGTTTGGTGTCTTCAGATAAATCTTTAACTTTTTTTGCTAAAGAAGACCCTGATAAAAATTGAGAAGCCCTTTGTTTGATACTTCTCTCTAAAATTTCTTCTTCAACAATTTTATCTTGTTGAACTTCTTCAATTTCAGCTCTTTCAATAGTTATTGATCTTTCATCTTTTTCAATACCATGTCTATTAAACACTCTTACATCAACAACAGTTCCACTACTTCCTCTAGACATTCTTAAAGATGTGTCTGTTACATCAATAGCTTTTTCACCAAAAATTGATCTTAATAATTTTTCTTCAGGTCCTGATGCTGAGTCTCCTTTAGGTGTAACTTTACCTACAAGAATATCTCCTGCATTAACTTCCGCACCTATATAAACAACTCCGGATTCGTCTAAGTTTTTTAAAGCTTCTTCGTTAACATTTGGAATATCTCTTGTTATATCTTCTTCACCTAATTTTGTATCTCTAGCCATAATTTCATACTCAACAATATGAACAGAAGTAAAAACATCGTCAGTAACACATCTTTCAGAAATCAAAATTGAGTCTTCAAAGTTGTAACCTTGCCATGGCATAAATGCTACAGTTACGTTTTTACCTAGCGCTAACTCACCTAATTTAGTAGATGGACCATCTGCTATGATATCTCCAGATCTAACTTTATCTCCTACTCTTACAAGTGGTTTTTGATTAATGCAGGTATTTTGATTTGATCTTTTAAATTTTTGTAGATTGTAAATATCAACACCAGATTTAGAAAAGTCAGTTTCTTCAGTTGCTTTAATTACAATTCTTTTTCCATCAATTTTATCGACAGTTCCGTCACGTTTAGCAACAATAGTAACACCAGAATCTAATGCTACATCACTTTCAATACCCGTTCCAACTAAAGGTGACTCAGGTTTTAATAATGGGACTGCTTGTCTCATCATGTTAGATCCCATTAATGCTCTGTTGGCATCATCGTTTTCTAAAAAAGGAATTAATGAAGCAGCAACTGATACAAGTTGTTTAGGTGATACATCAATGTAATCAATGTTTTTAGGATTAGATAAAACAAAGTTCAAGTTTTCCCTACAAGGAACTAGTTCTTCTAAAATTTTACCATTTTTATCAATCTTTGCATTAGCTTGAGCAATTGTGAATTTCGTTTCTTCCATTGCAGACAAATATTCAACATTATTTTGAACAACACCTTCTTTAACTTTTTTATAAGGACTTTCTATAAATCCATATTTATTAATTTTAGCATAAGTTGATAAGCTATTAATCAAACCAATATTTGGCCCTTCTGGTGTCTCAATAGGACAAATTCTTCCATAATGTGTTGGGTGAACGTCACGCACTTCAAAACCAGCTCTTTCTCTAGTAAGACCTCCAGGTCCTAAAGCTGAAACTCTTCTTTTGTGAGTAATTTCTGACAATGGATTTGTTTGATCCATAAATTGTGAAAGTTGAGAGCTTGCAAAAAAATCTTTTAAAGAAACAGTTAATGGCTTAGCATTAATTAAGTCTTGGGGCATCGCCGACTCAACATCTAAAGTTGTCATTTTTTCTTTAATAGCTCTTTCCATTCTGTAAACACCTATACGAGCTTGGTTTTCAACTAACTCACCAACAGAACGAACTCTTCTGTTTCCTAGGTGGTCGATATCGTCAACTTCTTCTTTACCGTCTCTTAAATCCAGCATTTTATGAACTATTGCTATGATGTCATCGTTTCTTAAAATCGTTATCTTATCAGAACAATCTTGCTCTAACCTAGAGTTCATTTTTACTCTTCCAACGTCAGACAAGTCATATCTATCTGAACTAAAGAAAAGATTATTAAAAATCTGTGTAGCTATTTCAATTGTTGGCGGCTCACCGGGTCTAAGCATTTTGTAAACTTCAGTAATCGCCTCATCTTTAGTATTGTTTTTATCAGCTAAAATAGTTGTTAATAAATAAGGCCCTTTATTTATGGAGTTTGTAACTGATATTTGTAAAGAATGAATGTTTGCATCTAAAATTTGCTGCAATACTGTATCATTTAATTCTGTTCCGATTTTGAATGTACCTTCTTCTTCATCATCACTTACTTTGACATCTCTATGTAAAAATTTTCCAAACAAAGATTCTCTTGTAACCAAAATATCTTTAAGCCCATCATTAGATAGTTTTTTAGCATTTAAAAAATTAATTTTGTCACCTAATTTAATTACAACTTTACCAGTTTTAGCATCAATAACTTCTTCAGAGAAATTTTTAGCTTTATAATTTTCTGGATTAAATTTTGTTTTCCATTTTTCAGTTTTTGGATCAAAAGTATATTTTTCATCAGAATAAAATTCGTCAGCAATTTCAGCTTTAGTAAAACCTAGCGCTAATAGTAAAGTAGAAACAAAAATTTTCTTTTTTCTATCAATTTTAAAGTATAAAAAATCTTTGACATCATATTCTAAATCTAACCAAGAACCTCTATTTGGAATAATTCTGCAATTGAATAACAGCTTACCACTTGCATGAGTTTTTCCTTTATCATGATCAAAAAATACACCTGGACTTCTGTGCATTTGATTAACAACAACTCTTTGAACACCATTTGTTATAAATGTACCACTGTTAGTCATCATCGGTACTTCACCCATATAGACTTCTTGTTCTTTAGCAGATAATATATCTTTAGTATTATTGTCTAGGTCTATTTCATATACAACTAATCTTAACGTACATTTAAGAGCTGAAGAATAAGTTAAACCTCTAGTAATACATTCATCAACATCAAACTTTGGTTTGTCTAATCTGTAAGAGACATACTCTAAAGTTGCTTTGTCATTTAAATCTTCGATTGGAAATATGCTTTTAAAAACTCTATCAAAACCTTTTGTAAGTTCTGCCTCAGATTCAAATTCTGTAAGTTCTTTGTATGAATTTTTTTGAACCTCTATTAAATTAGGTATAGATAAACTCTCTTTAAGTTTACCAAAACTTTTTCTAATGTTTTTCTTTTCAGTAAAAGATAATTGCATCTATGTTTAATAATACTGATTAAAAATAATCAGTATTCGAATTCTTTCTTATTAATTTATTTAAGTTCTACTTTAGCGCCTGCAGCTTCAAGTTTTGCTTTGATCTCTTCAGCTTCTTTTTTATTAACACCCGACTTAACTTCTTTTGGTGCTCCTTCTACAAGATCCTTAGCTTCTTTTAAGCCTAATGAAGTTGCTGCTCTAACTTCTTTAATTACATTAATCTTTTTATCACCTGCAGATACAAGCATTATTGTAAAGTCATCTTTGTCTTCTGTTGGTGCCGCACCGCCTGCTGCTGCAGGAGCTGCTGCTGCCATTGGAGTTACACCCCATTTTTCTTCTAATTGTTTTGAAAGTTCAGCTGCCTCAGCAACAGTTAAACTTGAAAGGTCTTCAATAATTTTGTTTAAGTCAGGCATATTTAATTACTCTTTGGGTTGTGTTTCAGAATTTTCTGCGGACAAATTACTCATTTTTTCTGAGTATGCAAGTAAAATACTCACTATTTTTGATGCTGGTGCATTTAAAATACCAACAATATTTGCTCTTGCCTCATCTAAAGTTGGTAAACTAGCAACATTTTGGACACCGGCCTGATCTAAGACCTCATTATCCATAATTCCACCAATTAATTTAAGATTTTCATTATCTTTGGCAAATTTCGACAAAATCCTTGCGGACATAATTGCATCTTCACCAAAAGCAACCGCTGTAGGACCAGTAAATAAATCCGATAAATCTTTACATTTAGTTTTTTCTAAAGCTAATTTGGTAATTCTATTTTTAGTTATCTTAAAAATAATACCATGCTCTCTCATTTTTGCTCTTAAATCATCTAATTGAGTCATCGTTAAACCTTGATAATGAGTGACCATAACAGCTTTACTATTTTCAAACTGAGTAGACATTTCTGAAATATAATTCTTTTTTTGTTCTTTGTTCATCATAACTATATCGATTTTCCTAATTTAACTTTGTAAGAAACGCCCATAGTAGAAGTGGCAAAAGTGTTTCTAATTAAATCACCTTTAAGTGTATTGTTTGATTTTTCTTTTTCTAACGCGTCTAATACAGCATGGAAATTTTTTAATAACTGATCGTCATGAAATGATTTTTTTCCTATACTAACTCCAATATTTCCATCTTTATCATTTCTAATTTCTACTTGACCTGATTTAGCATTAGTTACTGCTTCTTTAATATTTTCAGAAACAGAGCCAAGTTTTGGATTTGGCATTAAACCTTTTGGACCTAAAACTTTTCCTAATTTTGAAAGTTTAATCATCATACCAGGTGTGCAGATTAATTTTTCAAAATTTAATTCCCCACCTTTAATTTTTTCCACAAATTCATCACTACCAACTATATCGGCTCCAGCATCTTTGGCTTCCTGAGCTTTGTTATCCTCACAAACAACAGCAACTTTTACATTTTTTCCAGTTCCTCCTGGTAAATTAACAACTGTTCTAATGTTAACTTCACTTTTCTTTTGTTTGTTATTTATTTGAAAACTTAAATCTAAAGACTCATCAAATTTTGTTGTACAATTTTTTTTAATTTCAGGTAATAATTTTTCTATAGATTCCGCATTTAGATCTTTTGTTTTTTCAGGTAATTTTTTAAATCTTTTTGATGACATTATTCTTTAACCTCAATACCCATAGATCTTGCAGATCCACCAATAATTTTAACCGCTTCTTCTAAATCATGAGCATTTAAATCATTCATTTTTTGTTTGGCTATTTCTTCTAATTGTTTTTTTGAAATTGAAGCAACAATATTTCTACCAGGTTCTTTTGATCCACCTTTAAGTTTAACAGCTTCTTTAATAAAGAAAGATGCAGGTGGAGATTTTATTTTAAAATCAAATTTTTTATCTTTGTAAACAGTAATTTCAACAGGAACTGGTTTGCCAGCCATTGATTTAGTTTTATCATTAAAAGCTTTACAAAATTCCATGATATTAACACCACGCTGTCCTAATGCTGGACC
>Ga0233433_10002519_pt1 | contig 15978 bp, 18 predicted proteins | sample SI_122_August201_5_FD_179868 | JGI IMG/M metagenome (GOLD analysis project Ga0233433, IMG submission 179868) | Seawater microbial communities from Saanich Inlet, British Columbia, Canada - SI_122_August2016_100_MG | ecosystem: Environmental > Aquatic > Marine > Inlet | place: Canada: British...
CGCGTTGGCGCCGTCGGCTTTATGCCCGAGCAAATTGGCGACGGGCCGCCCGACCAGCGTACTGCGCCCCACGACCACCGCGTGCTTGCCCTTGACCTCGATCCCGCTGCGGCTGAGGATCTGCAAAACCCCATGCGGCGTGCAGGGCCAGAAGCCCTCCTCCTGCCGCACGAGCCGCCCCAAGTTCACCGGATGCAGGCCGTCGACGTCTTTGTCTGGGTCGATTGCATTGACCACTTGCTGTTCGTCTTGGCCCGGCAACGGCAACTGCACCAAAATTCCGTGCACGGCTTCGTCTTGATTCAGCTTTTCCACCGCTGCCAATACGTCCTCAGTACTCGAATCCGCCGGCAGGTCGACCTGCACCGAGTGCAAACCCAATTCCTCGCACGCCTTGCCCTTTGAACGCACGTAGGACAGCGAAGCAGGATTGTTCCCCACCAACACCACCGCCAAACCCGGCACTAGGTCATACTCTTCTTGCAGGCGTTCGATATCCGCCTTCATTTCGGCGCGCATTTCGGCCGATATTTCCCGGCCGTCGAGTCTCTTGCCCACTATTTCCCTCCCGCTGGTTCCAATTGTTCTTTCTTGACGACCCGCTGCAGTGCTTCTGGTACTTTCACTACCCCACCCGGCTGCTGGTAGTTGTCCAGTATCGAGATTAATAGCCGCCCCATCGCACACCCGGTATCATTGACCAGATGGCAAAAGCCGCGACCCTCTTCACCCTTATACCGGATATTCAAACGCCTGGCCTGATAGTCGGTGGCGTTGGTATCCGTCATCACTTCCATAAACTCGCCGGAGCCCGACATCCACACTTCCAAGTCCCGCTGCCGGTGGCTGGCGAGATAACCGGCGTCGCCATGGCATTTGTCGACGATTCGATAGGGTAGTTCCAACTGCTGCAACAACCATTCGTTGACCTGTCCGAATTCCTCGTAGACTTCTTCGGATTGTTCAGGCAGGCATACGGCGTTCATTTCTATTTTATCAAACTGGTGCACACGCTTGATGCCCTTAACGTCCTTGCCCCAAGACCCGGCCTCCGAGCGAAAACAAGCCGTATAGGCGAAGACCTTGGCGGGCAATTCGACCGCGTCCAGCGTGCGATCCATAAAATAGCTGAAGTTCGTCGGCTCCGAGGATCCCACCAGAAAAAGATCCGTCCCCTCTTCGACATTATCCGTTTTGATCCCATAGACCTGGTCCCGGCCCTCAGGAAAATGTGAAGTGCCGTAGAGTGCGCGTTCTCGCACCAAAAGAGGCGGCACGAACATTTCATACCCCCGAGCCAACAACTCGTCGATCAACAACTGGCTCAGCGCGTATTGCATCAGCGCCACGTCACCGCGTAAATAGGCAAAGCGCGACCCGGACACCTGGCCGCCCTGCAAGGTATCGATCCCCCCGAGTTTGATGCCGAGTTCCGCGTGGTGCAGGGGCTTGAAGTCTTGGTCCGCGGCATGTACCGGGCGCTTCGGCATATACTCCCCACTGGTCTCGCCCCGGCCTAACTTGTCCGCCGACAGATAACCCTGCCGGGGAATCCAGGCCTTCTCTTCAACATTTTCCTCCTCACCCATGCCCTCGGGCATATCCGGATGCGGCCAGTTCGGGAACCAGTCCATAATCTCCTGCCACTCCGCCGCAATTCCCCCCAACTCCTGTTCCATCTCGCGCCCCCGCTCGCGCAACTCCTGCCCCTTTTGCCGAGCTGCATCGGGATCGCTCTTACCGAGCTTTGCCAGTTCCTTCTTCTCCCCGTTCAGCCCGTCGATCCGACTCTGCAGCTCCCTCCGCGCCCCGTCCAATTCCAACCAGCGGTCAACATTAGCCTTCTCCGGATCCACCTTCCGCACCCGAACCACCTCGCGCATAGCGTCCGGGTTCGCGCGAACAGCTTTGGCATCAATCATAATATCCATCCCCAGTATTGGTTAATTCTCTGTCCTAGATAGTGCCAATGATAGAAGTCTCGGGAGGATTGGGTGAGGGTATTCCTGCAGCGGCTTTGCAGTCTCCGATTCCACAGGACAGTGGAATTGAAAACTGCCCTCGGAGCCGACCAGGGATGGTCGGCGAGAATGAGCGAAGGGATACCCTCACCCAATCCGTCCACACACAGCTTCTGCAAACTAAAAACGCCGTTGCGATGAATTATCGCAATACCCCACCCGCCCACTTCTATCCCAGGCACTTATTGCCAACTGTCCCTTTTTAGCGCACACCCTGCTTTATATGTTGAAGAGACAATTGCGCCATGGAGGGCCCGCATGCCCAGACAGCCCGATCTCAGCATCAACTTCAATACCGGTTCGGCACAAGGCGGCCCGACTGCCGCCGAACTCACCAAACGCATCCGCGCCCAGATCATCGGCAACAAGTGGACTTCGCCGGGCGGCGGCCTGATCCTATCGATCGAAATACCTCAGACCGTATCGCTGAAAAAAACTCTCCGCCGCCTTGCAAATACGCAATGTGCGCATTATGATTTCCAACCCGGGTTTTATGGGATCACCGCACTTGCACGGTTTGAGCGTCTGCCCCTCGTCGCTCAAACCCGAGACGATGCGCCAGAGGCTGGAGATCCTCGGCGAGGCACTGCGCAAGCGACTCTAAACCTCGCCGTACTGGAATTCTCACATTGAGAGCAAAGAGCATTGCATTTTTGATCTTTTTTATTGGCCACATCCGACGCGCATGGGCTCTATGAAAATTACGGAGACTTCGAAGCGTTAGAAGGAAGCGATTTCTATATGAAGCGGACCACAAAATGACCGACCCCTATCTAGAGATATCCGACCTGCACCCAGACCCGCTCAATCAATTTGCGACTTGGTACGCCGAAGCCCGCGCCCACACCACCGGCCTCGCCCACGCCATGAGCCTGGCTACCGTCGACAAGCGGGGTCGCCCCGCCGCACGAATGGTATTGCTCAGCGAATTCGGCCCGCAGGGTTTTTCGTTCTACAGCCATTACCAAAGCCGCAAAGGCCTAGAAATGTATAAGACGCCCTATGCGGCGTTGGTCTTTTATTGGCGCGAACTGGATCGACAGATACGCGTCGAGGGGAAGGTCGTAAAGGCCCCAGACGAACAATCGGACACCTACTTCGCCACCCGGCCACGCGAAAGCCAACTCTGGGCCTGGGCTTCGCCGCAAAGCACTGAGATGGAAAGTAGACAGGAATTGCTCGATCGCTTTGATGAGTTTTCCGGGCGTTTCGGCGAAAATGAGATCCCCCGACCACCGGATTGGGGCGGCTATTTAGTTCGGCCCGACCACTTTGAATTTTGGGCCGCACGCCCCGGACGCCTTCACGACCGTTTCGCCTACGATCTTCAAGACGAGAGCTGGAGCCTTTCTCGCCTCGCCCCCTAGGGTTTCCCCGCGATCTTCGACAACCAGGCCTCTCGCCCGCCATAAACGGCAAAGACAGCTTCCAATAAAAGCCGCACCGCCTGGCCGAAATAGCGCCCCCGGCGCCAAGCCACGCCAATCTCGCGTTCAAAAGCCACGCCGTGAACCCCCACCAATTTCAACGCCCCGCCGTCGAGCGATTCCCGCACCGCCAATTGTGGCAAAAACGAAATACCCACTCCGGCTTCGACCAGCTTGCGCATCGCCTCAGGACTGCGTAACTCCATCACCGCGCCCAGTTCGAGGCCGGCTTCGGCCAATTTTTCATCGACGACCTTGCGCGAGACCGAATCGGCATGGAACAGAATCAGCGGCTCCTCAACCACCTCCGCCAAGTCGACTTCGCCGCGTTGGGCAAAACGATGCCCGGGCCCGACGACCAAGGGCATCGTGTCGCGGTAGATCGGTACTGTTTCTATTTTTGGATGGGTATAGGGCAGATGGATCAGCGCGAATTCCGCGCGATTCATCAGCAGGTCTTCGACTAGGTTGCACGAAGGAGCGACCTGCGTCTTCAACGCCACTCCTGGATAACTGCGCATATACTCTTTGAGAATCTCTGGCAGCAAGTAGATCACCGCCGCGTCAATCGCCCCAAACTGAAAACCCTCCCCCGGTTCCAGATCGCGACGTTCAAGCCGTTCACCGGCTTCCTCCAACAGATCCTCAACCTGGATCGCGTAACTGACCAGCAGCCGGCCCTCCGAGGTCAGAGCCACGTGCCGGCTATCGCGGTTGAACAACTGAACGCCTAGGCTGCGTTCGAGTTCGGAGACGCCGCTTGAAACCGTCGGCTGGGTCACATGCATCTCGCGCGCCGCCTGGGTAAACCCACCGGTGCGCGCCACGGCCAAGAAATAGCGCAAGTGCTGCAGGTTCATAATACCGTAGCAGCGCCTATGGGTAGTTGGGGTTCGAGCAAGCTTGCTCAGTCGCCTCGCGGATCGCCATTTGGATCGTCTGCTCGTCGACCAACTCCTTGAGCACGATCCGCCGTCTCCTGCACATAGTGCGGCGGCAGCTCATTAAGCGCCAGAGCATAGATATCCTAGTACGTCCAAAGACTGCGGCTCGTAATCCAAGGCCTGCAATACCCCAGGCATCCTCTGGAAGACCGGCTCTTCATTACGATTGCCGATCTGCTGCAAAGGCGTCTTGCCCGTGTAGCACTGCTGTTTTTCCTCTAACACCGTTTTAGCTCCTTGTAGGGGCGACGATTTCATTCGTCACAGGTAAACTTCAGCCCACAATAATGACAAATAGCTTCACAGGCCCAGAAATCCAACCGCCCGCCGCAACCGGGGCAAAGACTGGAATTCCGATCCTCAAGATTCGTCGGCTCGACCGTTACCTGCGGAGCCTGGGCATCTTGTTTGGCTTTGGCTTCTTCTGCGCTGACCATGGTATCACTCCTCAATTGCATTGACCTGGCCGTCCCAACGACAGCTCTTATATTAGTCCCTATGCAAAATTTGATATTCGATTGCGACGGCGTCCTTGTCGACAGCGAACACCTCAGCTGCGGCGCCTGGCTGCCCGTATTAGCCCGCTACGGGGTTGAAACCAACCTGAGCGAGATTGAAACGATGATCGGCAAATCGGACCAGGCCGTACTCGACCACTTCACCCGCAAGACAGGCACCCGGTTCCCCACCGAAATTCTCACCGAACGTCAGCACGAATACTTCCGCCAGGCGCAAGAAAACCTGCAAAGCTTTCCCGGGCTTGCCGAAGTGCTCACCACCCTTGGCCAACGCGGCATCCCGCGCGCGGTCGCCTCGTCGGGCCACCCCGACAAAATCCGCTTCTCACTCGACCGTGTCGGCCTCAGGTCCCATTTCGATATTGTATGCAGCGCCGTTGAAGTGGCTGAAGGCAAACCCGCTCCAGATCTTTTTTTGCTCGCCGCCCGACGCCTCGGCGTCGAACCCGCCACTTGCACTGTCGTCGAAGATTCAATCTTCGGGATCGAAGCCGCCCTGCGCGCCGGAATGCAGGCCATCGGTTTCACCTCGAGCTACTCAGCCGCCGTATTGCACGAGGCCGGAGCCCATCGAGTATTTAGCACTTATGACGAGTTTCTTAATCTTTTGCATAAACGATAAGTTTTTTCTAAAGTTCGACCTTTTGCCGCCGATCTAAATAAACAGATGGACTTCGGTCCAAATCCTTGGGGCACACCTCGTCGGACGCGCAAGTTTCCGACGGGGTGTATTTTTATGTCCAGCCCCTACTTTCAGTATACTGCGCGCCATCCGTGCTGTAAAGAACTTCACCTAGCTCTTCTGCCAACATCAACCAACCGCCGATCGCCTGCACCGGTTCAGTAGATCCGGCACAGGTCACCCAAACCGCCAACGCCAGCCGCCCCTTCAATCTCCGGTGCCGATAAGGTCCGACCGCGCGATACCCCCCTCAGCCCTTTCCATCGCCCCACACCTCATGCTCAAGGGCGACAAATTGCTGCGGCAACATACGGCCGCGGTTCTCACCTGCCCGTGCCACCGTACTGAGATCGATGCCCACCTGCGCCGTGCCGCTGCTGAATTGGCGCGCAACCCCTTCAGCGTCGGCTCCAGATACAAAGGCCCCGCGCATACCGCGCACAATAGCCCTAGTACTTTTATCTGCCGCTCTCCATTCTCCGCATCAGTTCCTGCTCGTAGTCGGCGAGTATTTTAGTATAGACCTCTTCGCTGATAAAACCGGTAACCTGAAAGCTCAAATTGTTTTTGAAACGGCCTGTAGGAATATACATCCGGCTGTCTACCCCGGCTTTGCGCTCCCATAAGGCGGGATCTTGGGCCGCCACGAACTCGGCCTTGTCGCGACCGCCGTCGGCGCGGCGCAAAAAGAGCGAGATCAAGTGCGGGGAATTGCGATCCGGTCCATGATGGATACTACCCGCCTCGAAGTCTGTAACTTCCAAACGCAGCGCCCGTCGCCCTTCCTTGCGATCCTCCAGCGAAATGGTCAACGAACCGGCCATCCGTACATAGGCACGCCTCGGGGCGATCACCTCAACCTGTGAATTACACAACGTCACCATATAGCGGGCAAAAAGCCCATCCACCACATAACGAGCCAATTCGCCGATCACCTCGATACGCGATTTGGCGTTGACATTCTGGGTTTGCGTGATATAGCGTTCGGCCAAAGCGACCGGCACCACCTTGCGCAAATCCTCCTGCGATAGGACGTGCCCCATAAAGTTGCCCGGCCGCATCTCCAGCGCAACATTCGCGTCCTTCGCCGTCTTGTAGAATTCCCGCTTAAAGGTGATCTGCTCCGGGTCTTCAGCGTCCTCGACGACCTTGACCACGCCGCAGCGGTCGGCCAATCGGACGATATCCGAATGAAAGAGGATGATCTTGACCAACGACGGGGCGTATGTGCGAACCTCCTCCAACTCCCAGATTAACCGCGCCCCCTTGACTTCGTGCCCCTCTTGCAGGAAATACGGCTCATTCCACAAACCGCAATCGTGCATAAAACCACCGAGGAAGATCTCCACCAATTCGCGTTCGAATAGTGCCCGCAATTCGACTTGTAATTCTTCCGCCGTACGTTCTTCGTTGCCGATCAGTGCACGCAGTTGCTCATCCTCAACGTCGCCGAAATATTCTTCTAAATCGTCCGTTGAGTCCAAAGCCAATTGCGACGCCAACTCGGTCGCGAAAGCGGCAACGTTAAGCGAATGGCGCACCGTGCGCTTGTCCAAATTGAACTTGAGGATCAGATCCATCACCAACGTATTGCCGCTTAGATATTCCCCGATTGCCTTTTTTACCACCCCGCGAAAAGATTTAAAGCACCCTTCGAATTCCCGCAATCCCGCTTCCGCAGTCCCCTTGCGCAAGTCGGCCGCGTTGAAGTCCAGCTTACCGACAGCCTTGTAGACCTCTTCGGCTTGTTTGGTGACGGTCTGCGCGTGTTCGACGACTTGCCGCGAATGGTGTTCCGCCCGCTCCCGTCGACTGCGTCCCGGCGCGACTTCATCCGAACGCAAATCGAGGTCAACAGCCTCGCCACCTTTGGCCTCGCCGCGCAAAAACACCACGTCGAGGTAGGTAGGGCCTGCGGCGGGATTACGACGATCGAGCCAATTGAGGTGCCGCTCTTCGAGCTCTGTCTTAGCCGCGATATAGACACCACCGCCCGGCCCCATCAAATCCTCAGCACTGCAGATGCGATAAGCCTGTTCCTGCTCGCGCACCTCTTGCAGCAAGTGGCGTAACCGCTCAGTACTCATACTTATGGGATCCATACCCACACCCCCTTCTCTTCTTCTTACAAACGCCCGATCGGATCAATAGTTGCCCACAATCCCCGTGCACTACTCTCTTTAATACCGGGAATTTCACCGTTTTCTGCCGTGCGCCAAATCACATGGCCCTATCGCCCATCTAGCGCCCGACGCGCCTGTTCCACATTCTCCCTTGCGAGCTGATAACCCGGATCGATTTCGAGTGCCCGTCGATATTCGCGCAAAGCCGCGACATATTGCCCTTGTAACGCCAATGCGGTACCCAAGCTGTTATAGCCCTCTGCCAGCCCTGGATCGAGGGCGAGTACACGGCGGAAATACACCATCGCCGAATCCGATCGACCCTGCGCAATAAAGAGTTTGCCCAAGCTAGAAAATGCGCCACTCGACTTCGGGTCCAAAGCGATGGCCCGACGATAATGCTTTTCCGCCGCCGCCGGATCACCCTGTATTTTTTTAATTTGCCCCAAATTCAGATAGGCATTGGCGTAGTCGGGGTTTCGCTCCAAGGCTCGAAGATAAAGGTCCGCAGCAGCTTGCCCGTTGCCCTGGGCTTGCAGAACAGAGCCCAGATTATAATAGCCTTCCTCCATCGAAGGGTTCAATGCCAATACCCGGCGATAGTGCCCGACGGCGGCAGGCAAATCGCCTGCCACTTGCAAGGCCACCCCTAAATTTAGATGGGCGCGGGCGTTTTGCGGCCGGGCGGAGACCGCGGTCTGCCATATCGAAATAGCACCCGCATAATCAGCACCCCTTCGAATGGTCGTCCATCCCAAAAGCACCGCGAGCAAAACAAACAGAACGGCCGCATGCCGCCGGTGCACCTGATAGTGATTGAATATGCGATTGGCACCGACGACGAATGCTGCCACCAATATCACGAGCGGCATATACATGCGCCGCTCCGCGCCGACTTCGGTGAGATTGGGTACGAAACTGGACGTGGGTGCCAACAACATAAAGAACGCAATGCCCAGCCACCCCCACCCCGGCCAGCGCAGAAAAGCGTAACCACTCAAGACCAAAGCCAGCAACACCAGTAAACCCTGCCACCACACATCGCCCATAGCCAGCGGGAGCGGCAGACCATAATCCAAGATCAGCGGATGCGGCCAGAACACCCGAGCCATATAATCGACGATGATCGCGCATTGGTTGAGCAGGTATGTCCAGACACTTACCCCTAGGCCATAGCCGATCGCCGTGCCGTGCGGGCCGACCCACAATCCGCGTAGGAGCACCAACCAGGTAGCGGCCAAGCCGCCGTAAAACCAAACCCGTCGCCGCAGCACCTGAAAGAGCGAGCCACCGGCCAGCGCGCGGTCGCAAAATAAGACCAGCAAGGGTGCACTGACCATAACCTCCTTCGCCGCCATGCCCAGCCCACAACACAGAACGGCCCCCACCAGCCAAAATCGACCACCTTGCAACCCGCGCAAGAATGCGTAGAGCGTCAATAAATAAAAAATGCCCATCAGCGTCGCACTGCGCTGGGACACATAATAAACGACTTCACTATTGAGCGGATGCAGCGCCCAAAGGACCGCGCCGCAAAGTGCCAAGCCGTCTGCCTGCCCCGCCAACGCTTCCACCTGCACCCAGAGCCTGCGCAATACACCGAAGAGAACCATTGCACAGCAACCGTGCAAAAGCGCGTTGACAAAATGATAGCCCCGAACCTCAAGACCATCGACTCTATAATTCAATGCTAAAGTCAACGATAACAGAGGGCGGCTGTTAACCTGGGCATGTTCGCCCCCTCCCAGACGCAGCCAGCTTGCGGGCCACAACTGACGCAGATCCTCGTTCTCTACGATAAAGGGGAAGTCATCGTAAATAAACGGGCCGTCGGCGTGCACAAGATAGACCCCCACCGCTAACACGAAGGGCAACAAACATATGAGCTGACGTGCGACCATAGGCGCGGCCGAAGCCCTTTCGATTTAGTCGAAGATAATCGTCTTGTTGCCCGTCACCACCACCCGGTCGTCAAAGACCAGGCCCAAAGCACGGGCCAAGGTAATCTTCTCGACGTCGCGACCGGCCCGCGCCATATCCCGGGCGCTTTGGGTATGATCCACGGGGATGACGTCCTGGGCGATGATCGGCCCATCGTCCAAATCGTCAGTGACAAAATGCGCGGTGGCGCCGATGGTCTTCACCCCTCGTTCGAATGCTTGCTTGTAGGGGTTTGCGCCGATAAAAGCCGGCAGGAAGGAATGGTGGATATTGATAATCTTACTGGGGAACGATTCGATGAACTGCGCACTCAAAATTCGCATATATTTGGCCAAGACCAGATAATCTATCGGATACTGCCTGACCACTGCCAACACCTCGCGCTCATGTGTCTGGCGGTCCTTTTTGGTGTGCGGCACGAAGTGAAAGGGCAGGTCAAATTTGCGCACCAAGTCACCGAGTACTTCGTGGTTGCTGACGACGGCGAGAATGCGCGCATTGAGGTCTCCATAAGCGTGGCGGACCAGCAAGTCGCCCAGGCAATGATGTTCCTTGGTGACCAACACCACCACGTCTTTGGGCCGGGGTGGATAGAATCGCATCCACGTCGTGCCCTGCTCGTTTCCCAAACCCGCCAACTCTTTGCGGACTTGGTCGTAGTCGCACTCCCCTGCAAACTCGGTGCGCATATAAAACCGCCCATTCTCGCGATCAACGAACTCGCCATTGCGGACGATATTGAGGCCCTGCTTATAGAGCGCCCCGGTGATAAGGTGAACCAGCCCGGTACGATCCGGGCAACCGACCAATAACAAATGTTGTTTCATTTGCTCCATTTTATTCGCTATAGCCCATAACAACCAGAATACAGGATCCGTCAGCGATGACCGACAGCCCCGCCGTTTCGGCCCGCTGTATCGCATTGGGACTCTCGGCCCCAGGTTGCATCCACACGTGCCCGATACCAAGGGCGACAGCTTGCGCAACAATCGTTTCGCTTATATACGACGGAGTAATAATAGATAGCCCGTGCACCGGCTCGGGCAATGCGTCGAGAGCGGCATAAGCCGTTAGGCCTTCAATTTGTGCGGCGTGCGGATTAACCGGAAAAACCCGGCGCTGGTGCTGCATATAACAACGCAGAACTTTGTTGCCGTATTTGTCGCGATCTTGCGAAGCACCGACAACCGCATGCGGCCCCCGAGAAAAAAAAGCGGCAATTTTCTCTTGGCTTCCCATACCTAGAAGCCTACCGCCTGCCCCTCCTTACGCGGCTCCGAGGCGGCGCAATAACCATCCGCCAAACGATGTATCAGCTGTGCTCCACCGAACATCGGATCGCGCGGCATCCGCTGCAATTGATGGCCGCGGCTTGCGAGTTCGTCGAGCGTCGCGGAGGGGAAATCTGTTTCAATCGCCACTGCGCGGCCCTGCAATATCTGGAAACGCGGCGCGTCGGCCGCCGCCTGCGGATTCTGGTCATAGTCGACCAGACGCACTACCATCTGCACGTGCCCCTGGGCCTGCATCCGTCCACCCATCAAACCAAAGCTCATCACCGGCTCGCCGCCCCTAGTCAGAAAGGCGGGAATAATCGTTTGGAAAGGCCGCTTGTGCGGGCCGACCTGATTGGGATGGCCCTCCTGCAAGACAAAACCCGAGCCCCTATTCTGCAAGCTGATACCGGTTTCCGGCACCACGATACCCGAGCCAAACCCCATATAGTTGGATTGGATAAACGACACCATCATGCCATTGGCGTCAGCCGCCGTCAGATAGACCGTGCCGCCTTTGGCCGGAACGCCGTGTCCTGGATCTCCCGCCGCACTCAGATCGATCTGGTCTGCGCGATCGGAGAGATAGCTTGGATCGAGCAACTGCTCCACCGTCGCGTCCATCGTCTCGGGATCGGCGATATAGCGATAGGCGTCGACCAGCGCCAATTTCATCGCCTCGATCTGCAGATGCAAGGAATCCACCGAATCCACTGGATAAGAAGACAGTCCTTTGTTGCGCAGAATCCCGAGAGCGATAAGCGCGGCGAGCCCCTGGCCATTCGGTGGTATTTCATGCAGCGTGTATTCGCCGTAGTCCTGACTCACCGTGCCAACCCAGTCGCATTGATGTGCGGCGAGATCCTCTACCCGCAACTGCCCCCCATGCGCCACCGCGTCGGCGGCCATGCGCTCAGCCAAATCACCCCGGTAGAAAGCAGCCCCTGCCGTCTCCGCAATTTGCTGCAAGGTCTGCGCCTGCGCTGGACAAGCGAACTTCTCGCCCGTCTGCGGCGTCTGTCCCCCAGGCATAAAAGTCTCAGCAAAACCCGCGTATTCGCCCAGGACCTGCGCCTGAGAAGCCCATGAATTCGCCGTGACCGGACCAACCAGATACCCGTCGCGCGCATAGCGGATGCCCGGCTCGAAAAGCTCGGCAAAAGCCAATTTGCCAAAGCGCTCGGAAAGCTCAACCCAGGCCGATACGCACCCTGGCACCGTCACCGTATCCCAACCCCGCTCCGGCATGCACTCGCGACCGGAAAAATACTTCGGCGTCCACGCCTCCGGCGATCTTCCGGAGGCGTTGAGCCCGTGCAATTGCTGCCCATCCCAAAGAATGCAAAAGGCGTCCGATCCGATGCCATTGCTGGTCGGCTCGACGACCGTCAATGCAATCGCGGCGGCCAACGCAGCGTCGACGGCATTGCCACCCTTGTAGAGCATCTGTAAACCCGCCTGAGCCGCCAATGGCTGGGAGGTGGCAACCACATTCTCAGCCAATACCGGCATACGCCGGGAGGCATAGGGGAAATCCCAATTGAAATCGGCCATTAATTCGCAGTAACTTTGATATTGGAACCGGGCAATATTTCCTGCATCGAATAAATAGAACCGCCAGGATTGTGTTTGGCAGGCGGCAACGGCATGCGCACCGGCGCATTTGAGCAGCGAATATCCTGGCTGGGCTCGCCACGCACAAAGGTCTTGCCGAAGGCCTCCCAATCACCGGAACCCAACGGCCAGGCATCTCCCGCGCAATACTGCAGGAGCAATAGCCGGCGCGGGTTGGGCGAGGTATTGGGCAGCGAGCCGTGCAGCGCACGCACGTGGTGGATCGAAATGCCACCGGCCTTGAGCTCGATCTTCTCCGCCGTTGAATCGTCAAAATTCAGGTCGGTCACCGCTCCGGCGAAATGCCCTTCAAAATGGTGGTCGAGAACCGGCCCCTTGTGCGATCCCGGTATGACCAGCAAACAACCGTTTTCTTCGTTCATATCGTCTATGCAAATGCCCACCGCGAGCAAATCGTCGTTGCTATGCGGATAAAAAGACCAATCCTGGTGCCACTCGACTGGGCTGCCAAAACCACCCGATTTCATATTGAGCTTATCGCCATTGTAGCGAATCCGCTCGCCGATCAATTGCGCAACTATCTCCAGAATGCGCGGATGGTGCAACATGCCCTTGTACACCTCGTGCTGTATAACAGGACTTTTGAGCCGGCGCAATTTCGGCGCACCAACGGTATGCCCAGGTTCGACATCGTAAAGATCATCGCTCTGCACTACCGCCCGCGACTTTTCGACAAACTCGTCGGTCGTCCGCTGCAAGGCTTCGACTTCTTCCGCATTCAATACGCCGTCGACACCCAAATAACCTTTCTCGCGGTAAGTATCGATCTGTTCTTGAGTCAGCATATTTATTTCTCCGTTATTTTAGCTTTAAAAGTTCGACCTGTTCTTCAGGCAATGCGCGATAAATATCATCGCTAAAATGTAGATGCTGGCCGCCCCAATCCGGCATATATCCTATGCTGTAACAATAATATAGGCTCCTGCGCGGGCGACCGGAAGTATTGACCAATGACCCGTGTGTCAGCGCCTCGGTAAATATAATCGCGTCGCCTGCTTCCGCTTCGACGCCCTTTAATGCTGGGTTTTCATCTGGATGATTTCCCCAGGGACGGGGAAAGTTGCTCTTGTGCGCCCCAGGCACCACGGCAAAACAACCGTCTTCTTCCGCACAATCCAAAAGCGGAAAAACCGCCTTGGTCAAGGTCGAGACCATCTGGCCATTGCGACAGTGATATTGGCACTTGGAAATGATCGGCGTCCCATGCATATGCAAACCGGTAAAACCACCGCCCCAGCGATATATAGTATAGGTGTGGTTGAGCCGATAAGGGCCACCCGTAACTTCGGCAATAACATCCAAGACCTCGGGAATGTCGATCAATGCGCGGAAAATTTCGTCACCCTCAAGAATATTTGAGATATACAGATTTTTTTCTGTGCGCAGATCTCCCAGACGAAGCGGCGGCGGATAAGCGCCCTCATCCATCGTCTCAAAACGATCCAACACCTTATTGCAAGCGCGCACTACTTCGTCCGCTACCACATTTTTGAGCGTGATATAGCCCTGCAAGTCGAAAGTATATTTCTGCACAGCATCCATATTCGTTTCCTCCTATGCCTTTCATTCTGGGTCTGCGATCGATAAACCCAACGCGACCTATCTAAGATAGCAATACCGCACCAGCATTATCGGGATAACGCAGATGTACACTGCCCTTGGGGCGGTCGATCCGCACGGTGCTGGATTCGAGTAACACATCGACCATTTCCGAAAAAGAGCTTACGTCCTTGACCTTGCCGGATAGAGCAAGTTGGTGCGGTCGGCAGCCACCTCAATATGCTCCATTGCGGCAATACGCTCTTCGCATTTCGCATCGTCGAAGCGCAACCCGCCGCGCCGCAACAGAGGCATCATCTGCCCGTGCGCGAAGGGCGTCGCCTGCTCGAAGCCCCACTTGTCGTCCACCGCCTGCTCGACCAGCCAGTAGAACGCTCGGCGAATGCTGCGCCCTTCCGCGTCTTCGTGCGCCCATAAGTCGATATCGACCCGCCGCCCCAAATCCGCCAAATCGAATAAAGCCGTTAGATTCATCAAGCAGTAGTCGAGCGAACGCGTGCGGACCAACTCCAAGGGTTGGCGGCCATCGGCCTCGATCTGCGCCGCAAGCCGCCGAGGGAAGCTCTGCGTGCAAATTTCGTTTGCCACTTCGTCGCGGCCGGCAAAAAGGGCCAGGCTCGCCACTTGCACATCGTACCAAGTGCCGTGGTGGTTATTCTGCGCGGCCTCTTCCCGGCCGTGGTCGCTGGTCAGCAACCAGTCCAAATAGGCGCCAAACCAAGCTTGCAAACCGCTCTGGTCATCCTCGTTCCATGCGGAGGAAGCACCTAAAAGCCCGACCATCTCGACCAGCCAACTGAAGCCGTGGGTATCGATAATGCCGGTCCCTTGCCCCGTGCAGCGACTGGGGATCGCCTGACCATATTCGAGGTGGGGGTTCATCGCCGTGGTCTCGTCGAGGAACCACGTGCGCAATAGCAAACCGGCGTGCTCCGCGAAATGTTCGAGATCGCTGAAGAAATAAGCCGGGGCCAACGAGCTCAAGGCCGAACACATCAACCCCAACCGGCCGCGATCATAGACTTCAGCCTCGGGATTGACCTCCCCGTCGCGCCACACGTAGGTCCCGCTTTGTTCCCCCTCTGCTTCCGGCCACCAATACGGAGCCTGGCTCATATAGTCGCGCGGGTCTCCCGAGGGAGGTAAGGCCTCCTTGTCGACCACACTGACCGGAGCTGCATATAGCGCCTGATCCGCCTCTTGCAGCAGTCTTTCATCGGCGGCTTGCAAAGCCTCGTCCCCATCGTAAACCGCACTGCGCGTGGCGAGCAGCACCTCCGGGTCGAGCAAAAATACGCGCGGTATCTCCTCCATCCTCAGAACCTGAGCAACAGAAAACAGAGCGCCATGATCACCGTCGGCAATAGGGCCGCCTTAAAAAGGCCGGCAGGTGAAACACCGTGCAAAAAATAGCGCTTGAGTATCGACTGCCCCGCCGGATTCGGCGCGTTGGCGATGACGGTCAGACCGCCACCAGTCACCGCACCTGCGACCACCGCGTATTTCAACTCGTCGGTGAATCCTGGAACCAGCGTGCTCAAATACGTGATTGCCGCGTTGTCATTGATGGCAGTCAGTCCCGTCGCGCCCAACATCAGCGGCAACTCACCCAAAGACCCCAGGACTGGTGCGATCCACCAACCCTGCACCCCTCCGTGCATCACCAAACCCGCAAGGAAGAAACCGACCAGCAGAGACGGCTTGAGATCGATGCGGTTCTGAAAGTGGACCGTCGACTGTGCGAAACCGAGGAAAAATAGAAACCCGCCGACAAAAAGCGCCGGATAGTGCGCATTGACCACCGTCCAGGCCATAAACAAGAAATGCGCCAACATCATCCAGCCCGGCACAAA
>Ga0233433_10002523_pt1 | contig 15955 bp, 16 predicted proteins | sample SI_122_August201_5_FD_179868 | JGI IMG/M metagenome (GOLD analysis project Ga0233433, IMG submission 179868) | Seawater microbial communities from Saanich Inlet, British Columbia, Canada - SI_122_August2016_100_MG | ecosystem: Environmental > Aquatic > Marine > Inlet | place: Canada: British...
ATCATCACAGCCAGACGGATAATCTCGGGCGACGTTTTAAAATATCGGAATGGATTTCTCATTTTGCGAAGCTATGAAACATGCATTGCCGACTCAAGTCAGTTTCCTCTGACACTGCCACCGTGACTAGTGACGGTGGCGTCACCCCAACCGTCATGAACCGTTTTTTTACTATTCCCTAATAAAGGGGTAGAGGGGCGCTGTATACGGTGGCGGTTTCCTGATTCACGGCTAAAACTGAGTGATTTCACGGGTTTCCGTTGGGGCTTACGTACACGAAGAAGCATTTCAAAACATGTGCTCTGGTGATAGGAATCCCGGCAATTGGGTAACTGCTTTTGGGCTGGGGAGAAGGGATGATCGAACTTTCGGGATTGTCCGGGAAGACGGTGGTGATCACCGGCGCCGGTGGCATGTTGGGCCGGGCGTTTAGTGAGGCACTGAGTGACGTTCCAAATGTCCGTGTTGAGGCCAAAACGCGCCAAGACATGGATGTCACCGATCGCGATCGCGTCCTCGCGTTGGCCGATCTCGATCCCGATATCATCATTCATTGTGCCGCCACCGTTGACGCCGAAGGGTGCGAGACCAACCCGGAGAATTGCCGCCGCATTCAGGTTGATGGCACCGTCAATGTCGCTGACCTGGCCAGTTCGACCGGCGCTCAGGTTTTCTATCCGCAATCGTTTTTGATTTTTGACGGCAGCGAAACACCGATTGTCGAGACGACGCCGCCGGCGCCGATGTCCACTTATGGGCAGTGCAAGCTTAATGCCGAGACGGCACTCAGGGACCGCGTGCCCGATGCCCTGGTTGTCCGCATGGCGGGCTTCTTCGGCGGTGATGAAAAGGACAAGAATTTCGTCGGTAAGTTTGTGCCGCATATGTTTAAGCTGATTGGTGAGGGCGTCAGTGAATTCGCGGTCGGCGACCGCGTTTGGCAGCCGACCTATACGTTGGATTTGGCGCGCAATGGTTTGGTGTTGCTGGCGCAAGGCAAGGGCGGGATTTACAACATGTCTTGTCATGGCCAGGCATCATTTTATGAATTGGCGGCAGCCTGTGTCTCGGAACTTGGGCTGGATGGGCGGATGTCGATCATCCCCACCACGGAAGCGGCCGTTGCTGGGTCCGAGAAGGCGGCGCGGCCGGCCGTCGGCGTCATGGAGAACCGCCGGATGATCTCAGAAGGGCTGGACCGCCAGCGGCCATGGCGAGAAGCGCTGGCGGAATACTTAAACCGGCCTTATTTTCAAACCATGTCTGCTGACCGCTTACCGGAGAATTCCTAATGCTTATGTCGCCCTGCCAGTTGCCGCCGATAGGCGCTTTGAAATCCCGTGTCGTGATGGCCGCCATGACCAGAGGCTTCGCCGGCCCCGGCCACGTGGCAACCGCCGACATGGCCGAATATTACGGCCGGCGGGCGGATAGCGGTGTCGGGCTGATCCTCACCGAAGGCACGATCATTGATCAGAGCGGGGATGGCTATAACGGCGTGCCCTATATTGCGACGCCCGAACAAACCGACAGCTGGCGCCAGGTCGTTGAGCGCGTGCATGCGGGCGATGGAAAGATCTTCAGCCAGCTTTGGCACTGCGGTCGCATTTCGCATTCGGACTTTACCGGCGGCGAGCCGCCCGTTAGTTCGACGAACCGCGCCGCTGAAGGCCACAATCGCCAAAACGACAAACCCTTCGGCGCGCCACGCGCCCTGGAGACGGGTGAAATGCCGGCAGTCTACGGGTTGTTTCGACATGCCGCCGAAAACGCCATGAGCGCCGGTTTTGACGGCGTGCAGCTGCATATGGGACATGGCTATTTGGTTGATCAGTTTTTCGACGCCCGGGTCAATGACCGGACTGATGCCTATGGCGGGTCTGTCGCCAACCGGTGTCGGTTCGCGTTGGAACTGCTGGAGCTCATTTTGGCTGATTTGGGCCCGGACAAGGTCGCGGTGCGGATTTCGCCGTCGCGGTTCATGGGCGAGCTGTACGATTGGCCGGATGTAGATGAGATGCTGGATTATCTAATTCCGGCGCTCGAAAAGTTGGGCCTGAAGATGCTCGATATCAGTTGCGCGAACGCCGACTATTTTGAAACGTCGGGCCGGGTGATCCGCCAAGTTCGGTCGCGTTGGAGGGGCGTGCTCATGGGCGGCGCGTCGCTGAGCGTCGAACAAGCGGAGCAAGAACTGTCCGACGGTTTTCTTGATCTGGTGACCTGGGGCCGGCATATCCTGGCGAACTCGGATTTCGCAGCCAAGGTTTCAGACGGCCGCGATATTGAACCATTCGATCCGGCCATGCTGGGATCGCTCAACTGATATGGGAGACGGTGCGCCACCCGAAAGCCGCGTTGATCCTGGATTTTGGGCCGGTCGGCGGGTGTTTGTCACCGGCCATACCGGGTTCAAGGGTAGCTGGCTGAGCCTGTGGCTGCGGCACATGGGTGCCGAGGTCGCGGGGTACGCACTGGCACCGCCGAGCGATCCGAACCTATTCAGCCTTGCGGACGTCGCTGACGGCATTATTGATCACCGCGCCGATGTCCGAGATTTGGACACCTTGAGCGCCGCCATGCGAGATCATGCGCCGGAAGTGGTCTTTCATCTGGCGGCCCAGGCTTTGGTTCGGCCATCCTATGACGACCCTGTCGAAACGTTTTCCACCAATGTCATGGGCACCGTGAATGTGTTGGAGGCGGCACGATCGATTGGGAGCCTTCGCGCTGTCGTCGTGATTACCAGCGACAAATGCTATGAAAACCGCGAGCATGATCGAGGCTACGCCGAGACCGACGCCATGGGCGGGCACGATCCTTACTCCAGTTCCAAGGGCTGTGCCGAGCTGGTCACCGCATCTTTCCGCAACAGTTTTTTTTCAACAAACGGAAATGCTGCAAGCATTGCGACGGCGCGCGCCGGCAACATCATCGGCGGCGGCGATTGGGGCACCGACCGTCTGATTCCCGATTTGATGCGCGCCTTCGCAGCCGGCGAAGAAGCGTTGATCCGCTACCCCGATGCCATTCGCCCTTGGCAGCATGTGTTGGACCCGACGGCTGGTTATCTGACCCTGGCCCAGCGCCTATGTGAATCAGGACCTGAGTTCGGCGAAGGCTGGAATTTCGGCCCGCCGCCCGAAAGCGAGCGTCCGGTCCGTCATTTGGTGGAAACCATGAGCACGCTTTGGGGCGACGGCGCGGGGTGGACGCTGGACAGCGCCGAGACGCCGCACGAAGCGGGCTACCTGAAGCTCAACGTGACCAAATCCCGCGCCCGGTTGGGATGGCGCGCGCGCCTGGATTTGGCCGGGGCATTGGAACAGACCGTGGCATGGTATAAAGGCTTGGCGGACGGCGGCTCGGCGCGAGCACTGACGTTGCAACAGATCGAAAATTACGCGTCGGACGCGCCGGACGCGGAAGGCTAAGGGGCGGGTATGACGAATTCACCACCACAGAATGATCCCGATGCCCTGCGCCGACAAATTCTTGATCTTGTCGAGCGCTACCATGAGGCGGCTTACCCCGAGCGCGCGTTCGATCCTGCGGGTTCGCCGGCACCGGTGTCGGGGCGTGTGTTCGGTGCGTCGGACATGCGCAACTTAGTCGATTCCAGTCTCGATTTTTGGTTGACGACGGGGCGCTTCAACGAAGCTTTTGAAAAGCGCCTGGGCGAGTTTATCGGGCGCCGCCATGTGCTGAGTGTAAATTCGGGGTCATCTGCCAATCTGGTGGCGCTGGCGGGCCTGACCAGTCATCTGCACAAGGACCGCGCCTTGCAGCCGGGCGATGAGTTCATCACCTGCGCCACCGGGTTCCCGACGACGATCAATCCGGGCATCCTCTATGGCCTGGTGCCCGTGTTCGTCGATGTTTATATTCCGACCTACAACATTGATCCCGATGCCCTGGAAGCCGCGGTATCAGAGCGGACGCGCGCCATCATGATTGCCCACACCCTTGGCAATCCGTTCAATCTCGATGCCGTTATGGCGCTCGCCAAGAAGCACGATTTATGGGTCATTGAAGACTGTTGTGATGCGCTGGGGGCGACCTGGCGGGGGCGTCATGTGGGCACTTATGGCGACGTCGGCACGCTCAGTTTTTATCCTGCCCATCACATCACCATGGGCGAAGGCGGCGCGGTGTTTGCGCAAGGCGGCAAAGTTCGCCGGGCCATGGAATCCATACGCGATTGGGGACGTGATTGCTATTGCGCGCCGGGCATGGACAACACCTGCGGCAAGCGGTTTGAGTGGAAACTGGGCGACCTGCCCAGAGGGTACGATCATAAATACGTCTATTCGCACCTGGGCTTTAATCTAAAAATCACCGACATGCAGGCGGCGGTCGGCCTGTCTCAGCTTGATCGCCTGCCTGGTTTCATCAAATACAGAAAACGGAATTTCGATCACCTGAAGGCCGGCATGAAGGCTCTGGAGGATATTTTCATTCTTCCCGAAGCGACGCCCCATTCAGAACCGTCGTGGTTTGGCTTTCCGCTCACCATCCGCGATGACGCGCCGTTCGCCCGCGAAGATTTGCTTCGCCATCTCAACGACCATCGCATCGGCACGCGGCTTCTGTTTGGCAGCAACCTGTTACGCCAACCTTACATGATCGGCCGGCCGCACCGGGTGGCCGGCGCGTTGACTAACAGCGAGACGGTGGTCGATCAGACCTTCTGGATCGGCGTCTATCCGGGGCTTGGTGAAGATGAAATCACTTGGATGCTAGATCAGATCCACGCGTTTTGCGCGGCTCAAGGGAAATCGTGAAAAGATGGCGTTGCGGCTGGCCATCGTAGGGGCGACCGGCCATATCGGGCGTAGCCTTTTATGGAATCTGGGTCGCGACAAATCGTTTCAAATTCAAGCTTACGCGCGACGCGTTGACGCGGTTCACGAAGACCTAGCGGCAATGGAAAAAACCTCGGCCGAGGCCATCCACATGGATAAATTCGGCACGCTGCCTTTTGATATCGTCGTCAATTGTGTCGGTGCCGGCGACCCCGCAAGGGTACGCGACATGGGGGCTGAAATTTTCCGGGTGACCGAGGATATCGACAACCGAATTCTCGATTGTTTATCGAGTTGGCCGGCGGCGCTTTATATCAATATGTCCAGCGGCGCGGTTTACGGCACGCCGCTGTCGCAACCGCTGACTTTTCAATCGGTCTGTTCGCGACGCGTCAATGAATTGAACGCCGCCGAGTGGTATGGAATTGCCAAACGAAATGCCGAAGCGAAACATCGGGCGCACGAAGAATTCAATATCGTCGATGTGCGCGTGTTTTCGTATTTCAGCCGTTTTTTGAACCGGGAAGGTCGCCTGTTTATTGTTGATTTGGTTAATGCCTTGATCGGCAAGCGCATGCTCCAAACGACATCAAGTGATTCGGTTAGAGATTACGCAACCCCATCGGATCTTCTTCAATTGCTGTCGTGCATCATCGAGCGCTGGCAGGCCGGGCAGGGGAAGATCAATGATGCCCTGGATTTGTATACCAAGGCGCCTGTCGGAAAATTCGAATTGATTGAGGCCGTGGCCGAACGGTTCGATTTGTCTTGGGAGGCGACAGACGACTTGAATACAATTTCCAGTACTGGTGAAAAACAAGAGTACTTTTCCAGAAACTTGAAGGCTGCTGACTGGGGCTATGAGCCGAAGCTCATTGCCTTGGACGGTATATTGGACGAACTTTTCGGGTTGTTGAAGACCGGGCGATGAGGGTATCACCGTATCCACACGCCGATTATAATTTCGATGGCTTTATTGTGGTGCGAACGCCCGCAGTTTGTCGTATGCAATTGAGACAATGAAAAGGTCGTATAAATGAAGGGCGCCGCTTACATTGCCGAATTTCTAGCCCAACGGGGGATGGATCAAGTATTCTTGCTGACGGGGGGTGCGGCGACGTTTCTGGTCGATGCGTTGGCGTTGAATCCAAAAGTTGATTACCGTTGCGTGCAACATGAACAGGCCGCCGCGATGGCCGGCGACGCCGTATGGCGCGTGTCGGGAAATGTTGGTGCCGTCATGGCGACCAGCGGGCCCGGTGCCACAAACCTGATCACCGGGATTTGTTGCAATTGGTTCGATAGCATTCCGTGCCTGTACATCACCGGTCAGGTGAACCTCAAACACGCGGAGGTTTTCGAAGGCACGAAAGTTCGGCAATTCGGTTTCCAGGAAACGGATATCGTGACCCTGGTCAGTTCCGTAACCAAATATTCCCGTCAGGTGACGACGCCCGATCAACTGCGTGAATCGTTGGTTGAGGCCTACAACGCCTGCATTACCGGGCGCATGGGCCCGGCGCTTATCGATGTTCCCATGGATTTGCAGCAAACCGAAGTCGGCGATGAAATCCTCTATTACCCGCCTGCAAAAGAGGCATCTGCGGCCAACAGCCTCGATAAGGAAATCCATGCGATCGACGCGCTTTTGTCCAATGCGGAGCGGCCGCTGGTTCTTTTTGGCGCGGGGTTGGGGCTTGCCGGCGTTGAGGCGGAGGTTGAAAGCTGGCTGCGCGAGAAACAAATTCCGGTCGTCGCGAGTTGGAGCGGGTCGTGTTATCTGCGCCAGGATTTCCCCGGCTATCTGGGGTGCATCGGCGTCTATGGAAACCGGGGCGCCAATTACGCCCTTCAGAATTGCGATGCCCTGCTTGTGCTCGGCAGCCGTCTGGACACCCGCCAACGCCCTGGTGATCCACGGGATTTCGCCCCTGCCGCCACGATCCATGTGGTCGATATCGACGAAGAGGAAATAAAGAAATACGAAAAGAACGGGTATGGTAGCTCGATACTCGATTTGCGGCGCATCGGCGAAGTTCTGGGCGCGTTGGCACCGATCAAGCTTTCGAGCACCTGGACCGACTACATAGCCGAGATGCGGGAACGGTTTTACGGTAAGGATGTTTCCAAGTTTGCAAATAAAATGGGATCAATTTCACCCTATGCAATCATTCAGAAGTTGAACAATTTGGTCGATGACGATGCGACAATCGTCATCGATTGTGGCGCGACAACGTGCTGGTTTTTCCAGATGTTCCACAGAACCACCCAAACGGTGTTCAGCAATGGTGGGTGCGCGCCGATTTCCTATGCCATTGGCGCCAGCATCGGTGCCGCCACGTCACGGCCCGACAAACAGACCATCGTGATTATCGGCGACGGCGGCTTTCAGAATAATATTCAGGAACTCCAAACCGTCGTTCAATATGACCTGAACATCAAATTCATCATTCTCAACAATTACGGCTACGGCATCGTTAAGCAGTTCCAGGATCTCTATATGGAAGGCCGCCACGAGGCGACCGGTCGGGGCTACGGCGTTCCGGACCTAGCCAAGATCGCCGATGGCTATGGTGTCGGGTACGTACGTGTGGATGAATTGGATGAATTCACCTCGGAAGCCATACAGAAGCCGGGCGCTGCGATCATCGATGTTACCTTGCATCCGAATACGTTGATTGAGCCGAAGCTGGAACTCGGTCGCCCGATCAATGATCAGTATCCTTATGTTTCCGATGCGGATTTTGCCGAAGCTAACCGCTTTGTCCGCTTTGAGCGCCCCGAATGGCTATCCGAGCGGATTGTCTTGGAGTAAGCGTTTTATTTCTTCTTGGGTTTGCCGTCAGGGTCGTCGAAATTAATGCGTTCGCGCTCAACCACCAGTGGGCGGTTGCGCACTTGATTGAAAATACTCAGTACGTATTCACCGATAATCCCCATGAAGAATAACTGCGTGCCGGCGAAGAAGAACAATGCCGTGATGATCAAGGTGGTGCCCCGCGGCACCTCTTGTCCCAGCGGTGTAAAGAACAGCACGGCGTTGAATATGGCGAATGCGATGCTGAGAATCGAAAGAATTAACCCGACAGCCAAGGCTGCCCGGATCGGCGCGGTGCTGAATGATGTTAGGCCGTTCAAACCCTGATCGATGAGGTGGAAGAACCGGTTCTTTGACACCCCCTTTGCGCGCGCCTGACTGGTATAGGGGACACCGACCTGCTTGAACCCGACCTCGAAGGCCATGGCGCGCACGAAAGGATAAGAATCGTCAAAAGTTTTTATCGCTTCCAGGACCTTGGCGTCGACAAGTTGGAAATCGCCGACATCGGGCGGCATATCAAGATACGTGGAGCCACTGACCAATCGATAATAAAGCTTTCGGATGGCAACCATGGGGAAGCTCTCCACGCGGTTCGCCCGAATGCCGAAAACCACTTCGTAGCCCTGTTCCCATAATTTGACGAATTCCGGGAGCAGGTCCGGCGAGTCTTGTAAATCCGCGGGCAAAAACAAAAGCGTCGCATCACCCTCGGCATTCTTTACGCCGTTGAAATGGGATCGCATGGGACCGAAGTTCCGGGCGTTGACAATGACTTTCACTTGATTGTCGTCGGCAGCAATTTCGCGCAGGATATCAACTGTTGCGTCCGTCGATGCGTTGTCACAGAACAGATGACGGCGTTCATAATTGGGCAGGTGTTGTTCGAACACCCGACGAACCGCGTCATAGCAATCACGAATGCCTTCTTCTTCATTGAAGCAAGGCGTGACGATACAAATTGATTTCTTCATGGCTTAAAACCCAAGGCCGATCCTACCAGATCTTCCACGGTGCATCACCCGATTCCCACAAGGTCTCCAGCGTGTTTTTATCGCGAATGGTATCCATGGGCCGCCAGAATCCGTCATGGCGGAATACCCGGAGCTGATCGTCGGCGACGACACGCCTGATCGGCTTGCGTTCCCAAAATTCCGAATCGTCGTCGATGTAATCACCGATCGCCGGCGACAGGACAAAAAAACCGCCGTTCACCCAATCGGCTTTTCCATGTGGTTTTTCCTGGAAATCCGTCACCCGGTCACCTTCGATCTGCATGATGCCGAAACGCGGTAGCGGGCGGGTCGCGGTCACCGTCGCTAGGGCGCCGTGGGATTGATGAAATGCAAGCAGGGCGGTGAGATCAACATCACCGACCCCGTCGCCATAGGTCATGCAAAAACTTGGATCGTCCGCGACATAGGGCAATGCTTGCTTCAATCGGCCGCCGGTGCCGCTGTCATCGCCGGTCTCTATCAATGTGACGCGCCACGGTTCCGCCTCGGATCGATGGACTTCCATGCTTTGTTTTTCGATATCGAAGGTCACATCGGCATTTCGAAGGAAGTAATTGGCGAAATACTCCTTGATCATGTAGCCCTTGTAACCCAGGCAGATCACGAAATCATTGATGCCGTGAGTCGAATAAAGCTTCATGATGTGCCAAAGGATCGGCTTGCCACCGATTTCAACCAAGGGCTTGGGCCGAATGGCGGTTTCCTCGCCCAGCCTGGACCCGAAGCCTCCCGCTAAAATGACAGCTTTCATCGCCAATGGAACTCCCGCGAACCCTCTAGTTCAGGTTCAATGGCACACGCTGGGCGATGGCGCAAGGCTCGGAGGAAATGCCATTGAGTGGGCAAATGCCACGCTATAAAAGACAAGACGCCTGTAGTCAGCTGCGTTATACAATTTTTAGCCCGGTCTAAGAAATCTCGACCGAAATGCCGACAAACTGCTGGATTTTCCGCGAAGGGGATCGAAGTGGACGCGACAACTCGAAATACCGCCCGGCTATTTTGGATATTCGGTATAGCCGGTGTCGTATACCTTGGGTATGTCCTTTATCGATACATCACGCTCGGCACTTATTTTGATCATGCAGAACCGGACGTCGCTATCTTGGCGTGGCGTCTCGCCTCGGGGCAGCCACTTTATTATCCGCCAGGCACGGCCGAGCAGATCACGACCGCCTATGGCCCGATGCTCTATTTGCTTACGGGATTATTCCTGAAGCTATTCGGCGGATCGATTGCGGCTAGCAAGTTGGCGGCTGCGGGATCATGCATGGTCTCCTTGAGCGCTTTCAGCTATTACGCTTGGCGCCGTTTCGGTATTGGATATGTTGGTATCGGTGCGCTCGCTTTCGTTTGCTACATTTTGATGATTGCGCCTGTATCCATTTGGATTAGACCCGAAGCCCATACCGTCCTCTTGGTCACATTGGCGCTGTTCTCAACGTTATGGCATGACCGCTCAGACGGTTGGATAACAGCTATTTGCGTCGCTGCATGTGCCGGTCTGGCGATGAACTTCAAGATTCATGCGTTCATCTATTTCGTACCCATCGTAATCCGGTACTGCTTGGTGGGATGGTTGCGCAAATGGCCGGTCATGGCCGTGGTATCGATTGGCTTTTTCTTCCTGCCCTTCGGCTTTCCGGATATTTCAATCAGCAACTATATCGCCGGCATTCAGGAATTTGTCACATCACGCGATATCGCCTGGTATTTGTTTCGTTCCGCGCTCAAGTGGTCTCAATTGTTCTTGGCACCCGTCATCATTCTTGGCCTGGCGTGGGCGGTTAATCGGGACAATTTAAATCGGCCTGATGTCCTCTATTTCGGCGCCTTTGCCATCTGCGTCGTGGTCACTTTCTATCCGGCATCAATACCTGGTTCCACATGGCGACAAATGCTGCCGTTCTTTCCCATCACGGTGGATTTGTTTATCCGGTTTTTGCGTGCGCTTGAAGGCAAGCGTTGGGGCTGGGTGTGTGGCCATGTCATTGTGGGATTGGCGGTTGTCATCTTGGCCATCAGTCCACAACGGCGTTTGTTGCGGGCATTTGACTCAAATGCCCGGGGCACCGCCGCGTCGAGCGAAATCGAAGCCATCATCGCCAGGTACCCTGGAAAAACACTGCAGATGGGTTATGGTTCATCAAGGCAGTTCGGGTATCCGTGGACCTATTCCCGGCCTGTCTTGGCGTTTGCCGGCAACCCGGTGACCCTGTCGCCTATCGCCGCAATGGAGCGCAGTTACGCGGGGAAACCAATGGTCCCGGCGAAGCTTGCATGGATCAAGGACTGCAAGACCGATCTGTGGTTGGTCCCAAAACTCAATCACCAGACGTTCGGCATGGGATCACATTTGGCCGGGGGCAAGGCTTTTCATAAAGAGCTCATCGAAACCTTCGCCGCCCGCTACGAAGCCAAGGAAACCTATGAATTTTTTCAGGTCTGGGCCTGCCGGTAAAGTTCTCACGGGCTAGTTTCCATCAAGCATGTCGGCCACGGCCGCAACAGCATCGTCGGCGTTTATCCGTGCGACACAGGCAAATTTCCCGTCTTCCTTGGGCTGCGAGCAGTTCCCGAGGCATCCCCGGCAGGGCATGTCGTGATAAAGAAATAGAACATTGGGTGGTGACATCTCGGCGTCGTAGGGGACGATTTCTCCGACGTAGGCGGCACTTGCCAAACACAACGCCGGAGCCCCAATGACGGCAGCCAAATGCATGCACGCCGTATCCACGGATATCACCAGCCGCGCGGCCAGAAGCCGAGGTGTCAGGTCTTCGAAAGTCGATGCATCGAAGGTAACGTTGGGCAACGCAAATATATCTTCAAATTCTGGGTTTGTGGCCCTGTCATTGACGGTACCTGCAATGGCGATGTTAAAGCCGCCGGGCAGCGATGTGATGATTCGCCGGTAAAGAGCGGCAGCGCTTTGTTTCTCACGGACCGCCGAGAACGGCTGGATGATGACCAGCGGTGCCGGCTCAACGGCCGCCGCCGGCAGGCGCGCAGGGGGGATGCGAAACGCTGGCAATGGCAATTCCGCTGCGTTCAGCCAGGCGGCGAATTGATGCCAACGACGCACTTTGTCGAGGTGGCGCGGTCCACTGTCATACAGACGGTCGTACATCCTAGAATTAGCCTGAAGCGCGCGGTCATATTTAGGCCAACCGCGGGCCATCATGGCAACAGATTCCGAAGCCGAAGCCGCGGCGATCATGGCTTCGTCGAGGTGCGGATGGCGAAGGTAGTCGGTGTGCACAACCAGCCGAAAATTAAGATCGTATAATTCGTCCATGACAGCGCGCCGGTAGGGGAGATCGCGCAGGCGTCCGAAGTCAATTGCCTTCAGGTGCACCCCGGATGGAAACAGGAATCCCATCATCTTGGAACTTTTCTGCACCAACAAGGTGACCGGTTCCGCGTCGACGGCGAGGCGGCTGAATTGTTCGATCACCAGTGAAAACAAAACCGTGTCACCGAGACCGCCGCTGGACACCACTAGCAAGCCGCGAGGCGGGGCGGTCCGGGGCCGAAACCGCCGCCGGAAGGCCAATATTTTATCGAACACGGTAAATAACTTCACGGTCGTGGGCTCCCGGCTTGAGACCGCCGGCGGCTCAATACGCGGCGTACGATTTCTCTTCTCTTATCATAGATCCGAGCAATGCGTTGATTTCCCCTTTGAGGGCGGCGCGCTTATCATTGACGATGTAGACCGAGCGCGCCAATTCAATAAATTTTTCTCCGAAATCGCGCGCGCGCTCGCAATCGCGAATATCGTCTTCGATGACCCAAAGTTGCTCGTTAATGGCGCCGAGTTGTTTCGTTAAGTCGCTCAATTCGTCTGATTGGGGCAGGGCGTTGTCCCGCGATTCGGTTAAAATTTCCCACTCCGTGCGCACATTGTTGACCTTTTCGGTGTCTTCTATGCGGTCGAGTTTGATCTCCAAAATGGTGATTTTGTCGATTAACTCACCCGGCGATATTTCCACGCTGATAGATTTGGTCACGTCTCTCTCTCCCGCCTCTTTTTAGGGCGTTCGGTTTGGATGGCCACTTTTAGCCGCCCTTCGGCGGGTCGCTCAATTGCTTATTTCTATCAAACAACATGCCAAAGCACGATGGCGCAATCTTAGAAAAATTGCACGACTCAATTCTCAATGGGCGGCTAATCCCCGCGTGGCATTTATTTGACTTCAACGCTCTATGAGATTATCTACCGGCAAACATCATCTGCGTGCCGGAAGTGAGAGCATTTCCCGTACGCCATATATACCAAGGTCTGGGCGATGCCGCCGGACCTTGTTGCCTGTCGGAAGGAGAGCACAATGGCCCGCCGTAAATCAAAGCCGAAGCCGACCTTTATGGTATTTAACGTGACTTACGAAGACGGTTCGCTGAGTTCCAACCGCCGCGTCTCCAGTGAACATCTCGATCAGCGGTTCGGCGAAGACATTCAGGATCTCGCCATGGCGGCACTTGCCAGCCAGGATGCGGAAATTTCCGAACGTTCCGGTGTCCGACGGGCTAAGATCAAGTCCATCGCTCGCATATAGCCGACACTGCCGGGCGGATATTCCGGTCCATTATTTGCCGACGGCACTGACAATTTTCTGATCATAAATTAATGAGGATGGTCGCGCCTGAACTATGCGCGCCGTGATGCGAACGGCCAGCACTTCAATCACGTCCGACGGCTTCAATATCGCGGAAGCTCGTCTGACCAACGCCGAACAGGTCGCGGCCGTTGAAATAGGTGGGCAAAATTTCCCCGTCGGCGCTGACGGCCGCCTGACCTATTTTCTCAACCGCAGTGAGACGAGCGGCGCCAGCCGTTTGCCGGTGCGGGTAATCTATTCAAACGGCCTCAGTGCCGATACTTGGATGCCGGTCGTCGATGGTGTCGGCGGCGCCATCGCCTTGCCGCGTGCGCCCAAGCAGGTCGCGCTGATGATTGGCAATAGCCAATACACAGGCGGCGTGGCGCCGGTGACGAGTGCGCCTGGTGATGCGGCCTTGGTCAGTAACGCACTGGCGACCCGTTTTGGCTTCCAGCCCAGGGTCTTGAAGAACCCATCGAAAGCCGAGATGGCGGCGGCGCTTGACTGCATCAGCCGTGAACTGGGCGCCAATGATCAGTTGGTCGTCTATTATGCTGGGCGCAGTTATGTCGATCAGGCGTCAGGACAAGGTTATTGGCTGCCCCGCGACGCGGGCACGACATCGGCTCGAAACTGGGTCTCCAATGATGTCTTGTACCGTCAATTGAACCAGCTTGGGCTGCGCAACACTTTGGTTCTGTCCGACAGCGCATTTCGCGTATCGACGTCGGCTCGTACCCTTGGGGTTCAGGCGGCCCGCGCTCAAAGAGGCAATCAAGCACGGAATCAGGCGCGCCCACGCAATAGACCCGCCGATGCCGGCCCGGCGGTCAGTGTGGTCACGTCGGGTACCAATGCGCCGTTGCATGCGATCCGCGATGACAGCCATTCGGTCTTCACCTGGCGGCTGACTTCGGTGTTGGCCGGCGTTGAGAACACCACGCCGGCGATAGATCTTTTCCGGGTCATCCGCGAACGCCTGGCCGGTGCCAACCGCCTAGCGCTGCGTCCCGGCGATCAGCCGCGCGCCCAATCCGTTCCACCCGCGCCGATCGTTGCACCCCGGCAACCGGCATCCGGCCAACCAGCGCTCGGTCAACAGGCGTTCAACCAGCAGGCATTCTTTCAACCCCGGTTGACAGTCGGGCAATAGGGTTTTTTTATCCCCGCTCAGGCCGCTTCAATCGGGGACCCCATGAGCAGCTACGATTTCTTCGCCGCCCAACTGCGGTTTGTCGCCGCCCGTACGCCGGCCGACGATCTTGATGTCACCGCGATGATGGCGCATCTGACACATATTGCCGATCTGGCCGAGAAGGCGGACGTTGGCGGGACGATTAGCGTTGCGACGGATGACCTCAAGTTCGCCGGCCGCGCGCTCGCGGGGGTCGCGGGCTTCCTGCAACAACACATTCTGCCCGAAGTCGTGGCGGCGGAGAACGCTCGGGGTGAGCGCCAGGTCCGTTGGGTCATTGATACGACCATGGAACTGATGGCGGCAATGACCGTGGCGGCGGAGCAGGCGGATGAGCGTGATCAGATGACGTTCGACCTGCCGGCCCCGCCGGACATTTGACATGGGGGAATGCTCGGGCGGTGGAATAAAGGTCGATTCCGGGGATGTGACGGCGGCTAAAAATATGCTACAACGCCGATTTGTGAAATATCGATAAAAAATGGAAGTCGAAGATGCCCTATACGCTTGATGAATTCGCCACCGATTGCCGCACCGCCCTGCAAAACAATGCCGGCGAGGCCGCTTATGACGCCGTTTGTGTACACGTCTCCCGCGCACTTAAAGACGAGGCCTTCGTCGCTGAATACGTGCCGGAGGATGCGGATGAGCAGCGCAAAATCATTTATGAAGACCCGGACCTGGGATTCTGCATTTGCGCGCATGTTTATAACGAGCCGAAACAAGGCAACCCGCACGATCATGGCCCGACCTGGGCGATCTACGGTCAAGCCGCCGGCGAAACCGACATGACGGACTGGGAAATTATCACGCCGGCAGAAGGCGATGAGCCGGCGAAGGTTGTGCAAACCCGGAAATACCGCATGACGCCCGGCGACGCCCACGTCTACCCGGTCGGCGCCATTCATGCGCCCTACCGCGACGGACCGACACGCTTGATCCGTATCGAAGGCCAAAATACGGATAATCTTGAGCGCACGCCCATCGAAGAGGCCTGAGTACTGAATGAATAGCGTTGAATGAATAGCCGGGAGAGGTCAGTACCTCTCCCGCATTCGTTCCATCCGCGAAGAAGCTTCTTACAATTTTTTTATCCGGCGTGACCCGTGTCACTGCCCGGCACGGGTCCGTTTGCTAGGGTGTGCCTACAGACGAAACGATCGATCGTTGTCGTGTCTCCATGAAGAGGAGGGATCACAATGACCACCTTGAAAGCCTTCGGACTAACCGCACTTTTGTCCCTGTTTCTGTTCGCGACCATGTATGCCATGGGACACAACGACCCCATGTGGCTGACCTCGCAGACCGGTACCTTTTAGACCGGCACTTTTGGGGCCGAAGCCATCCGACCCAAGCCCATTCCACGGCCAATCTCATGCCGGGTTCAATAGGGGGGGCTGTCCTCGGGTTCATTTCATGTTACATTCTTCGCGCCGGTAGACGGTGAAAAGCTGCGCCGGTTGACGCCAATGTGCGAGTAAAGTGTTCTGGGGCAGTCATGGCTGTGAACGAGACCA
>Ga0233433_10002527_pt1 | contig 15931 bp, 15 predicted proteins | sample SI_122_August201_5_FD_179868 | JGI IMG/M metagenome (GOLD analysis project Ga0233433, IMG submission 179868) | Seawater microbial communities from Saanich Inlet, British Columbia, Canada - SI_122_August2016_100_MG | ecosystem: Environmental > Aquatic > Marine > Inlet | place: Canada: British...
AACTGGGAAAGTAGAAAACCATTTCGGCTGGAGCCTCTGACCCCATGGTGAGTTGAAATTCTATTTCTATGCCATCTATGAGCCTTTTTTCACCGGTCTCACAGATGATGTCATTCGGCGGGATAAAGCCTGTGCTGCCAAGGGAGAGTGCCGCGCCAAGTCCAGTTGATACAAATCCTTTCGCACCTGGTTTAAGCAGGTTGCCATACATGTAAGTTGCCCGGCGTGACATGACGTTACCCGCCAGAACGTTTTCGGATAATGCCTCGTCAACGAAATCCACCGGGGCTAGTACTTTGATATCTCCTGATTGTGCCTGTTCAGCGGTAATCACACCGAGTACACCAGCAAAATGATCAGCATGGCTGTGAGTATGAATGACGGCTTTGACGGGTCTGTTACCTAGATGTTGATTGGCTAGTTGCAATGCCGCACGTGATGACTCCGAGCTGGTCAATGGGTCGATGATGATCCAACCTGTGTCTGAGCGCACTAGAGTCATATTTGCTATATCGAAAGAACGCACCTGATAAATACCTTCAGTGACTTCAAACAGGCCGTGGTGCTGGGCATTTAACTGTGCCTGCCGCCAAAGCGAGGGGTTGACTGAGTCCGGTGCGGACTGGTCCAGGAAATCAAATTGAGACAGATCAAATACCGGTCGAGAAGCCTGATCATGCTCGATTCGCATGGGAGAAAGAGAGGCGATAAACCCTCGCGCAGCATTTTCGAAACTCCTTTTATCTTCGAAGTTTAAACTGGAGAGCATTTTCTTTTGGGCAGCAACGGTGTGCTCAGAAGCAGGTTTAGAAGATTGCATCTTTTCTGGCAGGGCTCGGTATTGCGTCATGGCAGTCTCCTATTCAAATTAGTCTAAGGATAGCTTTTGCAGTGAGTGAAGCAAGTGCTGCACAGTAAAAGGTGAAATGGATTAAGACGGTATCAATTATTTCGGCCTCTGCACCGCAGTGAGGCAAGCTCTGGGTTCAAACTTAATTGCCGTCGCCAAATCACAGCTGAAGTTTAACCTGTGATTACAGCTTCTCGAGCCAGCAGGCGACTGGTGAGCATACACAATAGAACGCTCAGGAGCAGGCAACTGACGCCAGAGCTAAGATAGGCCAGCCAATGCAGTTCGACAGCGCCGAGAACTTCTGTCATTAGAAGATATTGCCCGAACACAGGAATAGCGTACATCCAGTCCTGAATCGGGACTGGATTGAACGTATGTATAATAAACGGCAGGGTTGGCATTAATGTCACCAGGCCGATATAGGATTGTGCGTCTTTAAAGGACTTGGCAAAAATACCCAACAGCATTTCCAGGCTGGTGGCCAGGAAGGGCAGTGGTAAGGTTGCAAGAATTAACAGGATAATCTGCTCGATGCTGATGGAAAAAACGAAGCCGATATCGTCCAAGGGGGCATAAAGCATGGCAATCAGCGACAGCAGCATGGTAGAAATCATGCCAATAGCCGCATAAAAGCTGGCAGCAAGCCACTTGCCTTGGATTAGGTGTAAGCGTAGCACTGGATTGACCAGTAGTGGTTCAAGACTTTTTCTCTCCCGCTCTCCTGCAGTACTATCAACCGCCAGTCCCATACCGGCAATGAAGGCAGCCAGCATGATATATAACGGGACCATGTTGAAGATGCTGATCAGGCGCTGCTCTTCGCTGGCAATATCCTGATTTCCCGATACGACGCCTTGTATTACTAACGGTGATACCCCTCTGGCGATTAACCTGAGTGCCGATAATGAACCGTTATAGGTTCGAATCAGTGTTCGTAACCGGCGGACAGGATTTCGAGTGTCGCTACGAGAACTATCGTGAATAATAGGAACGATGGCTGTTTTAAATTCTCGGAGTCTTTGCTGGTAGTCTTCTGGGATTTCGAGAATATATTCCTGCTTTTTATCTCTCACGGCCTGTTCGGCATTACCTTCAAATGGTGTAATCTCAACGCCTTTTTCCTGCAGGTACTGGATCAGTGCGGGAGCGGCCTCGGGATTGATTACCGAGACTTTCAGATTCTCAGCATCAGAGGATAAATTAACGATGGCATAAATAAGACCATAGATGAGGATCGGTGCGAATGCCGGGAAAAGGAATGCAGTAAGTAACGCTCTCCTGTCACGAAAACCATCAATGAGTTCTTTGCGAAATACCGCTTTGATGGCGTGCATTAGCGGGATTCTCCTTCCGATAAGCGGACAAATGCGTCTTCCAGATTGTCCTCTCCTGCGATATCGCGAATTTCAGCGGTAGTGCCTTCAGCGACAACGGTGCCTGCAGCAATAATGATGATTTCATCGCAGAGTCGAGCCACTTCATGCATTAAATGGCTGGAGAAAAGTACCGTTATATCTCTGGCCTTAAGTTCAAGCATAAGTTCCCTGACTTTACGAGTAGTCATCACGTCCAGGCCATTAGTGGGTTCGTCGAGGACAACATTACCGGGTCGATGGATTAAGGCCCTTGCCAGGCAGACTTTCATTCTTTCGCCCTGGGAAAACCCCTCGGTGCGACGGTCGGCAATACTTTGCATATCCAGCAGGCGAATGAGTTCATCCGCCTGATTTCCCAACTCATTCTCGGCGACCCCATGTAACCTGCCAAAGTATGAAATATGCTCCCGCGCAGTCAGTCGTCCATACAGGCCATGCGCATCGGGCAGAACGCCCATTTTACGTTGCGCTTCTGGTCGCTGATGAAAGACATCAGTGCCATCGACTGTGACCTTGCCTTCATCTGGTTTCAGGAGTCCATAAAGCACTCTTAGTGCAGTGGATTTGCCAGCACCATTGGGGCCGAGTAATCCGGTTATTTTTCCGTTGGCGGCTTGCAGTGAGACCTTTTTGATGGCTTGAATCTCACCGAAACGTTTACTGATATTGTCAATTTCAATCACTGCTAGTCTCATCGCTCATGGCTGGATTTTGAAATGGTCCAGCATTGCTGGTGAAGAAGGGCAGTGACCTGATCTCTGCGGCACAATCGGCATCCAACCCTTGTGGGTTGAGCTCGTTGAGAAATTCGACTAGAAGATCGGGCATACAGCCGAGCATCGTTGTTCCATGGGCTCCACCTGGGACAACAATATGAATGGCATTGGTGAGCGTCTGTTTGGCTTTTTCTCCGTACTTGGGTGGTGTCACAGGGTCCAGAACTCCTGATGCCAGTAAAACAGGCGTGTCCGAAACGATGGGCTTGAAAAAACCCTCAGCAACCGGATTCGAAGGCCAGAATTGACAGGCCGCCTTGAGCATACTGAACAGGATGTTATCAAAATGCAGACTATCTAGTTGTGTCGAAACCTGTTGCATGTCCTCAGAACACAGAACTGAATTCTGCATGCCGATGCTGAGGACTGGCTTGCCATCTTCATTGGCACCGTTGAGTAAAAAGCCAATAGTGACAATGGCTTGTAATCTTCCCTTAGAGGCTTCATCGATGGCTAGCGGTAACAGCTGGCGAAGATTTCTATCGTACATAGCGCCGCGAATGACTCGATTAATGAGTAAGGGGTCAACCTCAATCTGGTAGGTTTTTCCTGATGTAGGGTGAACAAGGCTTATTTTCTGTTTCTTTGCTGACAATAGGTCAACTGCTGCTTCGAGTTTACTAGTCAGGTCAGGAAAGGCTTGATCGCAAGCAGGTTGAGCCCTGCAATCAGCGATCACAGTAGCAAAGGCCGATTCAGCATCGGTGGCTATATGTTCAGGAATCAACATATCCATCGGTACGACAGCGTCCAGGATAAGACTGCGTACCGAGGATGGGTGTCGTCTGAGATAGACAAGTGCAGCCCGGGTACCGTAGGAAATACCGAATAGGTTCAGAGGTCCGTAGCCGAGAAGTTGCCTGGTATATTCCAGGTCATCCATAGCAATGGGGGTTGTATATTGAGTCGGGTCAGCGTCGAGTGTGGCAAGGCATTGTTTTAAAGCATTGATATAATGTTCAGTTGCTGTTTGCCCGGATAACTCGAAGTTTTGCAGTGGCTCAAATTCCTGCTGACAGGCTAATGAGTTCGACTCGCCTGTGCCTCTTTGGTCAATGAGCAGGATGTCCCTGTTTTTGCGAAGTTCTGGATATCGGCTAATAAAAGCAGGACCAAATTCCGCGGCGGCCTGACCTGGTCCGCCAGCCAGGAGTACGATTGGGTCTGGTTCTATTGTCTTTCCTGTTGCGGGCATGACAATGACGCGGAGGTCAATGGAACGATGTTCAGGATTTGCTCGGGATTCAGGAACGGGTACCCTTGCACATAAGCTATCTGGCTCTATACGTAATAAACGAGTATTTTCATCAGGATTACAGGGGCTGAGTATTGGCTCGGCTTTGAGGCTTATTGGCAGAGCTAACAGCAGCAGTAGGAGTGTAAATGGGGCGTTCAGAGGCAGGTAATTTTTCACAAAGAAAGGTTAACTGTGAATTTCCATTAATACAATCCGTTTCGACTCAAGGGATAGCGCCTTGGTCGCAATCAGGGCTGTAATGAGCCCAGCGATAGGCGCAGCGGCTGCTAGGCGACCTGCTAAGGGTGCCTGGACATAGCAGGCTGAGGAAAGTCTAGCCATAAAACTGGTTGGGTAAACGACTAGGATGGGCTTCGACGATCAATGATGACAATGTCGACGCCAGCCCTTCAGGATTGGCCGGGCTATCATGGATGGCCCGCAAAGTACGGCCTTCGTCAGGCTAGAGACTGAATCCTGGCGGCGTCTTCGCGAAGTCGCTCGGGTGAACCTAATAACTGCCGGTTGAAGCCGATTCGCTTAAACCAGTAATGCAGGCCAACCAGGTCGGTAAAACCCATGCCACCATGAACTTCTGTGGCAGTTTTTGCGACAAACTGGCCTACCTCAGCCAGATGCGCTTTGGTATGGCAGGCAACTAAGTTTGCGTCTTCAAGTTCAGATTGCAAGGCATGCCCTGCATACCAGATCATCGATCTGCAGGGTTCAAGATGAGCCGCCATCTCTGCACACATGTGCTTGACGGCTTGGAATGAGGCGATGACGCGATTGAATTGTTCTCGTTGTTTGGCATAGGTTACTGCCTGGTCAAGCATACATTGAGCGGCACCCAGGGTATCTGCGGCTTGCACAATCCGCCCAGCTTTCAGGGCACCCAGATAAGAATTCTTGTCTGTAGAGATAAGTTCTGACTTGACATCATTGAGGATGAGTTCGCATATTGTCTGCGTATTATCAACCGTAGTGAGTCGATTTCGTATAAGCCCAGCAGCATCAGCCTGAACCAGGTAGATTGCCTGTTCTGGCGTTGCAATGAGGTAGGCATCAGCGTCTGCATCCAGAACAAAAAGACATTTGCCGGTTAACTGAGTCTGTTTGATGGTGATGCCGGCTTTTTCCCGTGCACCTATTGCCTCTGAAAAAGCGATGCCAAAGCGTAGATCACCAGAAGCTATTTCTGCCAGATTCTCAGTGTGACCCGCTGACAATAGCACGCTTGGTGCCATCACCGCACTACTGAGAAAAGCGCTTGGCGTTACATGATAACCGAGACATTCGGCAACGATGACCGCATCCATGCTACCCAGACCTACACCGCCGTGTTCTTCAGGTATCATCAGGCCGGCAACACCCAGGCCAGCCAATCCTGCCCAGATGGATTTATCATCGATATCTCCTGCGGTAAATTTACGGACCACATCGAGACTGGCCTGATCATTTAGATAACGGTTAACGCTATCCTGTAGCAGGACCTGTTCCTGAGATAATCCGAATTCCATTAGGCTCCCTGCTTTGCTTGAATTTTAGGTTCTTTAGGCATATCCAGACCGCGCTCACTGATAATGTTTTTCTGAATTTGCGAGGTACCACCGCCGATAATCAGGCCGAGATAATACATATACTGGTACTGCCAGGATCCACTTCCCTTTAGGTAGGGGTTATCACCATAGGAGAGCCCAATTTCTCCCATCACATCGATAGCAAGGCCTTCTATCTCGTGTCTTAGCTCAGTTCCAATCAGCTTGACTACCATGCCAGCCAGTTTGGCATCTTGGGTCTTGTTGATGCGTGACGATAACAACCGCATATCGTTATACTGCATCGCCATGACCCGGCCCTGAAGTTTCATTAATCGGTCGCGAAAAATCGGGTTGTCGATGACGCATTGGCCATTAATGGTTTCCTGCTGCATTAGTTTGATCACCCCATTTAATCTGGAGTTTGCCGCGTCCGGTGGTGCGAGCGAACCTCTTTCGTGGCCCAGGATAGCGTTGGCAACTTTCCAGCCCTGGCCTCGCTGACCGACGATCTGGTGTTTTGGAACTCTAACATCGGTAAAGAAAACTTCATTGAAATTGGCATTCCCGGTCATATCAACGAGGGGACGAATTTCAATGCCTGGTGTATTCATTTCAAACAACAGGAAGGAAATGCCCTGATGTTTAGGTGCTTCTGGTTCTGTTCGGACCAGGCAAAAAATCCAGTCGGCAATATGTGCAGAACTGGTCCATATTTTCTGTCCATTAATAACCCACTCATCCCCATCCAGTTCGGCCTTAGTGGTTAAGCTGGCCAGGTCGCTGCCTGCCCCGGGTTCGGAGTATCCCTGGCACCATGCAATTTCTCCACGAATCGATGGTTTGATGAATTTTTGCTTTTGCTGTTCCGTGCCCATTTCCAAAAGCATGGGTGTAAGCATGCTGATGCCTTGCCCTGCTAAACCTGTGTTCATTTGTTCTCGGGCAAATTCTTCGGCAATAATTCTGGATTCAATAATGTCAGGTTCAGCCCCGTAGCCACCGTATTCAGTTGGGATGGTTCTGGAGTGATAGCCCTGTTCGATTAACAGGGTCTGCCAGTCCAGCAATTCACTACTTTTGACGGCGGAGCCAGGAGTTGGTTGTTTATCTTTGTGAGCCGTAACAAAGGCGCGTACTGTGTCTCTGAACGCAGAATATTCAGGGCCAAATGACAAGTCCATTTAGATACTCCCAGAAGAAGAAGCAAGAAGGCTAACATACCCGGTTATGATGATAAAGACGCTATTCAATGGCCAGTCAGTATCTCCATGATCGTGTTCCAAAGCATTCTGTCAGCACCATTAGCAGGTTTTTTATTTGGCAGACTGGTTTTTGCCACCACCAGCTCCAGGCTCGGTACAATCGTCAATTGATGTCCACCTGCGCCCTTGGCTGTTATTAAGTCTGGTGGTGCCATCGGTAGCATAGGGCCTTGAAACTGGCGCTTGGACCCTGGGACCATGAAAGTTTTACCGTAATTATTCCACCATAAGCGTCCCCAGCTTGGGTTCTCCAGGGAACCTGATTCTCCTAACGATTGTTTAAATGAGGCCGGTACCAAAGCATCGGTCCTCAGGGCTTCACCGATGGCAGCTAACTCGTGCGCTGTGCTCCACAATCCAGATATCATAGTGGCGCTTGTATCGTCGTGCTCAGATGCCATGGGTCTTGATTTCCAACTGGTTCTTGTCAACCCCAGGGGTTCCAGCAACCATTCATGGCTGAGTTGTTGAAGAGATAAGCCAGTGTGAAGTTCTAGTATACGTTTCAGTTGCTGATAGGCGATATTGTTATAGCGCCAGGTCTTGCCGATGTCTCCTTCGGGTTCAAGGAGATCATTCATGCCCGTGGTCATGGTCATCAGGGTTTCGATTGTAATCTTGGCCTCATCCCACGGCGATAGTTGAGTCCATTCTGGATCGATATGGTGGTTTAAATGATCACTGACCTCCAGCAGGTACTTTTCCTCGGCGATACCGATCAAGATGGCAAGAAATCCTTTTTGGACTGCGAATACATCCACCGTCTGATCTAACCAGGCATAGTCCATTACCGGGTTACCATGCTGGATAATAGCAATCTGGGCATAGGACTGTTGTTGGCCCAGGGCCAGAAGGGGTTGCCAGTTCATTCACGTGTCTCCGGTGACATCAAATAGGGCTTTAATCTGATCCAGGGGCAGTTTGGGAGTACGGTCAAAATAAAGCAGGCCATTAATTTCCTGTTGGATATCGGTTAATTGGGTCCAGACAAAACCTTGAAGCTCATCTATTTGAGTCAAGGCATTAGCCAGTTCCTGGATTTTCTCAGACAACGCGGCAGGCGTCTCTGGCAGGTCGCCGTAGGCGAACAACTCATCTGTTGTAGTGACGTTAACATAACCAATGCCGCCGCATTCACTTAGTACAAGGGGTAGGCCGCTTGGGTCGGCCCCTGGTAATGCCGCTGGTCTGGCCTGCTCGGAGGAGGATAGGTGTGCTTGTGGGTTGGCGATTAATTCCCTTAACTTTGCGATCAATTGGGATGCGCTATTATCATATAAATGCAAGGTAAACAGATCTCCGGAACTGTATTCCCAGCCGTCATTGCCGATGACAGGTCTGGAGCTGTCCATGCTTTTAGTCAGGGCGACTGTCGCATCGACAAATGCGCGCTGTTGTGAACGTGAGCGTTGATGCCATACGCCCCAAGACTCATTAAAGGGCACCCAGCAGATGACGCAGGGGTGTGGCTGGTCTCGACGCATCAATTGCAACCACTCCAGCGTTAATTGTTCGATTAAATCTGCGCAGAAGATACGTCCGGATGGCATTTCACTCCAGACCATGAGCCCTTTGCGGTCTGCCCAGTAGAGGAAGCGCGGATCTTCCGCCTTCTGGTGTTTGCGAACCAGATTAAAGCCCATTGCCTGGACTAGTTCGATATCACGAATCATGGCTGCGTCATCAAGGGGGGTATACCAACCTTCAGGGAAGTAACCCTGGTCGAGAAGACCCTTGATATAGAGAGGTTGCTGGTTAAGACACAGTTTGCCATCGAGGATACTGATTTCTCGCAATCCGGTATAACTCTGGATACTGTCAAGTTGTTGCCCTGAGGGTGATAGCAACTGGATGTATAAATCATATAGGGTCGGACAGTCGGGGCTCCATAGCTCGGGGGAATTGATGGCTAGAGAGGCCTTAACCTCTGATCTTGCCCCGGTGTCGATGGTGAGTTCAGAGACTTTCGCGGCATTCTGGCGGAGACTTATTTGTAGACTGCCATTGACCTGGCTGGACAGGGTTATGGTCAAGTCGAGACTCTGCTCGGTTATTTTATAGCCAGTCGCCATTGATACTATATGCCTCGATTGCACTGGTTCGAGCCAGACAGTTTGCCAGATGCCGATAATGGGGTCGTAGTCGATGGGCCAACGAGTATCTCCAGCCTGCTTTCCCCGGGGTTGCTGCCAGGAGCCTGAATCTTCGGCACAGATGACTAGGTGATTGACTGTTGAGGTTAAACTTGAAGTGATATTGATGCGCACAGGAGAGTAGCCGCCACGATGTTCTCCTACAAACCCGCCGTTGACATAAACCCGGGTGTGATAGTCACAGGCACCGATATGCAAGATGGTTTCTGATTCAGGCCAGTCCGGGCGGGAAAACGTACGGTGATACCAGACCCGGGTGGGGTCGTAGTCAAGACTGACGCTGCTAGCACTGGTTCCAGGCGCAAAAGGCACGATAATCTGGTTATCCCAGGTCGTTCTCGCCGGCCAGTCTTCCTGATATCCTCGATTTTGCTCATCGACGTCAAAATCCCAGATGCCATTGAGGTTAAGCCAGTGGGGTCTTGTTAATATTGGCCTTGGATATTCTGATCTGGGCAGGGCGGTTGTATCCATGGGGATGTTTCTCAATCAATTCGTTTGTTAGAGTCGACACTACCGTATGTAAAAGAAAGTGCAACAACCTTAATCTTGGATTTTATCCAGCAGGGAGCAGCTAATACATTGGCCGGGCTATCATTCAGGTAAGGATGTCGAGAATTACACGAGGAAGAACGATGTGGCGGGAACAAGATAATAGCCTGGTACTGAGTCTCAGGTTTAAGGATTTTAAAAATGCATTTGCTTTTATGCGTGAAGTAGCCGCAGTTGCTGAACAACAGCAACATCATCCAGATTGGCGCAACGTTTATAACCGGGTCGAGCTCAGGCTTACCACCCACGACGCTGGAAACACAGTGACCCGGAAAGATTGGTTACTTGCCGAGGCCATTGCTCACTTGCCCGCCATTGAGATGGCCACCGCGGAGGATCCATGAAACTCGACCAACGCAGTCAGGATTTTTCCTGGCGTGAGCGCAGCGGACCGTTCAGAGTAATCAGCCAGGCACAGGCCCAGCAATGGAATAAAGCGGGCTACTTTATTTTAAAAGGGGCATTGCACGAGGATGTTATTGGTTTGCTGCGCAGTGAAATAGACCCCCTGGAATCAGCCCGGGAGTTATGGTTAAGGGAACAGCATGACGGTCGAATGTTCATTAATCGAGCAGATGATATTACCTTTACTGCTCATCTAGTAAAGGTATCTAAGATAGCAAGGCAGTTCGTACGATTACCTGTGTTTGCCGATCTCTGTATTGATTTAGTTGCAAGCGATGCTCGCTTATACTGGGACCAGGCTGTCTATAAGAAACCTGGAACACCTTTGGAGTTCCCCTGGCATCAGGATAATGGTTATACCTTTGTGGTGCCTCAGGACTATTTGACTTGTTGGGTGCCGCTAACATCAGCAACCGTGGAAAATGGTTGTCCATGGGTTGTTCCGGGGATTCATCGATCCGGAACTCTCGAGCATTGGCAAACGGAGCTGGGCTTTGAGTGCCTGAGCCGGGTTGATGACAAGGTGGATGAAACAGCCATCGCCGTTGAGGCAGAAGTCGGCGATATTGTGGTGTTTTCTTCACTGACGCCGCATCGAACCGGACCTAATCTGACAGATGATGTTAGAAAATCATATATCGTCCAGTTTGCTGCCGATGGTGCCATGATGTTTCCCCGGGGTTTAGATAAAGCCTTGGCTCAGGCTGACCCGGAGCGAAATTTCCTTGTTTGCTCGGATGGTAAACCCGTCCCACAAGAATAGGTTCGGGGCCGACCAAGCTATTTCGGTTTGCCTGATCGATGGGTGTTGGCCTGCGCTTCAAGGGGCCGCGCTGCAGTTTTCAAAAGCAGGCATCGAATCAAGCTGAGTTGAGGGCAAACAGAATTTTCTCCTGATTGTAAATAATACAAACAGCGGTGCCTGGTTTGGCAAGTAACTGGTTAGCCCTTGCTGATAGCTCGCCTTGCAAATGTCCTGCTGGACTGCGAAAGAATCCCTTGGAAATACTTGAACTTAATCTCGCATAAGGGGAGACTTGCTATCTGTCGATTTTAAAGAAAATTAATTGGAGTAAAGCATGACTTTAGCAGTAGGAGATCAAATCCCGCAGGTAACATTGAAAACAATGGGCGAGAAGGGCCCCGAGAATTTGGCTATGGCCGACCTTTGTGCCGGCAAGAAGGTGGTATTGTTTGCCGTTCCCGGTGCGTTCACACCGACCTGTAGTGCTGCCCATTTACCGGGATACGTTGTTAATTCAGATGAGATCAAGGCAAAAGGCGTCGATGCCATAGTCTGCCTTTCCGTGAATGACGCGTTCGTCATGAATGCCTGGGGCGAAGGTCAAAATGCCACCGAAATTATTATGGCGGCTGACGGTAATGGCGAGTTTACCAAAGCCATGGGATTGGAAATGGATGGTTCTGGTTTTGGCCTGGGAACTCGGTCAAGTCGTTACTCGCTGGTCGCTGAAGATGGCAAGATAACGATTCTTAATCTTGAAAAAGGCGGTGCTTTTGAGGTCAGCTCAGCAGAAGCGATCCTGGCGGCATTATAATACAACGGTTTAGTTGATGCCCTGCAATAGAGTCTTGCAGGGAACTGCTGTAGGAATGGGGCCTGGTTTAGGCCTGTTCTGCTGCCCACGGCTTTAAATAGAGAGAGTCGAACCGATTGCGGTCAACCGATTGCGGTCAACCGATTGTGATCAACCGATTGTGATTGAAAGATTGCCATGCGTTGATTGTCTCCGATAGAACGCAAGGTAATAAAACACAAGGTAATAAAACCAGAGGTAAAGAAGTTATGGCTCGAGCATTTCCAGATCATCCTAACCTAGTTGGAGGTTTCGCGCCCATACAAATGGAGTGTGATGCGGCTGACTTGATTATTGAAGGGGAAGTTCCTGAAGATCTTTCCGGTACATTGTATCGCAATGGTCCAAATCCTCAGTTTGCACCGAGAGGAGATCACCACTGGTTTGCCGGGGATGGCATGATTCACGCATTTACGGTTGCAGATGGCAGAGTTGCCTATCGAAATCGCTGGGCCAGGACGGTTAAATTCCAAAAGGAACGAGAAGCTGGGCAGAGCCTGTTTGCAGCCTTTAATCCTATGGAAGCGGACCCAAGTGTTGTCGGCCTAAAGACTGACGGCATAGCCAATACGAATATCATTTGGCACGGCGGTCGATTACTTGCGCTCGAAGAGGGCCATGCTCCTTTCGAAATGGACCCGGATAATCTTGGCTCGCTTGGTGCCCACACTTATCAGGATCAGCTGGAAGGGCCGATGACAGCTCATCCTAAAGTTGATCCTGAAACCGGAGAGCTTGTCTTCTTCGGTTATAGTGTTGATGGGATGCTTTCATCGAAGATGTCATATCACGTTGTTAATAAAGAAGGTACCCTGACGGAGAGTCAGTTTTTTGAAGCGCCTTATTCATCTATGGTCCATGATTTTCTTGTTACCAGAGATTATGTTGTGTTTCCCATTATGCCTTTGACCGGGTCTTTAGAGAGAGCAATGCAAGGAGGTCCGGCCTTTGCGTGGGAACCGGACAAAGGATCTTATCTGGGTGTATTGAAACGCGGCGATGATGTCTCAAATATTCGCTGGTTCAGAGGACCTGCCGCTTATGTGTTTCATCCCATGAATGCCTACCAGGTCGGCGATCAATTGATCTGTGACGTGTGTGAGTATGGAGAGGCACCGTTATTCCCTCATGCCGATGGAAGCAAGCCAGATACCAGCAAGGCCAATGCTGTACTGAAACGCTGGACTTTGGATCTAGCAGGCAATACAGATGATTACCAGGTTGACCAGTTGCATGACCATGTGTGTGAATTCCCAAGGCTCGATGAACGCTTTGCAGGATTAAACTATCGGCATGGTTATTTCGGCTGTCAGGGTGCTGAGCGATCAGAGTCCGGTGGGTTTTCCGCGATCGGCCATGTTGATCACAAGCGGGGACAGGTTGAAACCTTCGACATGGGACCTAATTTTGCAGCCTCTGAACCTGTTTTTGTGCCGCGCGGGAGTGGCAGTGCTGAGGGCCAAGGGTATCTGTTAACCAACGTTTACGATGCTGCTATAGACAGGAGCCACCTCGTTATCCTTGATGCAGAGAATGTTGCAGCAGGCCCGCTGGCTAAGGCTTACCTGGATCACCGGGTTCCCTTTGGGTTTCATGGAAATTGGCGGGATGCGGGATAACCAGCAGATTAATCCCCTCAGCAGATGGCACTGGATGACCAGGTGCTAGAGCCCTGGATCGCCTGGACCCTGCTTGCAGCTGCGCTGCAATCGGTTCGGACCGCTGCACAAAAGCAACTCAATAAGGATATCTCAGCTGAAGGAGCAACCCTGGTTAGATATCTGTTCGGGTTGCCATTTGCTTTGCTGTACTTAGCTGTACTGACCCGTGGCATTGAAATGCCTCGGGTTGGTCTTGTATTCGTATTGGCAGTCCTATCGGCTGGTTTCTTGCAGATATTAGCGACGGTGTTGCTAGTCAGGCTGTTTAAGCTGCGTAATTTTGCAGTCGGCAGTACCTATGTGCGAGCTGAGATTCTGGTTACTGCGATATTAGGAGTCTTTCTTTTTTCTGACTGGGTTTCGCCCCTGGGCTGGCTGGCAATCCTGGTGTGTGCCAGCGGTTTATTACTGGTCAATTTGACTGGTTCGGGTCGATGGGGAGGCTTGTTCAGCCAGTCTGCAGCATACGGATTGACTGCCAGCATTGCTTTTTCTTTGACCTCATTACTGATTAGAGAGGCTAGCTTAAGCATTAATATTGATTCTGCAGTAATCGCAGCGGCGATGACGCTGGCAGCCATGGTTTGCATCCAGACGGTCATGAGCCTGCTTCTGGTCGTGGTTAGAAACAGCAGCGAACTAGGTTTGATAATGCACCATTGGAGGCCAAGCCTTTTTATCGGAATTACCGGTATTATAGGGTCAATCGGTTGGTTCACGGCCTTTACGCTGGAGCGAGCGGCTTACGTTAAAACACTCGGCCAGGTGGAGTTTTTTATATCGCTGTTAATTTCATATTATTTTTTTAAAGAGAGGCCGAGCAGACGAGAATGGATTGGTATGTTGCTTTTGGTACTGGGTGTAATATTGTTGTTAGCCAGCGATTGACTTGAAAGGCCTTAAAAGCACTTCTCTTTCGGTTGGTGATGATGCCAAAATAGAGGCTTTAGTGGTGTTTAAGCGGGTGTAACTCAGTTGGTAGAGTCCCAGCTTCCCAAGCTGGTTGTCGCGAGTTCGAATCTCGTCGCCCGCTCCAGTTTTCGTAAAGGGCTGGATATAGGATTTGTCACGTTGCCCGATGCTCTGAATCAGCATTAGGCAGTAAAGCTCCTGCAGTCGTTATAGAATTTGAATTAACAGGTTCCAATCGTCTACGAAATTTTTAAAATTGTTTGAACGAGGATCTAAACCATGACCGTAAATACGTGGCAGCCGGCAGCACCGCAGGCGCTTTCCAGTGCGCTACTTGAACAGTTATTGGCCGTACTCCCGAATCAAGAGTTGACTGATATTGAAAACCAGATACCTAGCGCTGATATAGATCCATTTGCTACCCTCATGAAGTCTGGTGGGGAGTCATGGAAGGTCGCCGACATATTGGCTGACGATGATATAAAACGTCTTGTTATTTTTCTTACTCTGGCGGAACAGCAACTGTCTGGATGGGAAGCAGGCAAGCTTAGCCCGGTAATTGATCTGGTAAGAATTCTTAAGCAGAGGGAGGCATTTGATCCCGAATTACGAAAATGGATCAAAGCAAACACGGATAATCGTTATTTGCCTAATGGACCGGTGCTATAATTCAGGTTTTGGATGCAGGACTGTGCTATGAGAATTGCAGAAGTTAACAGAAATACGCTCGAAACCCAGATTCAAGTGGTTATCAACCTGGACGGATCCGGAAACAGTTCGTTTGATACCGGGTTACCGTTTCTTGAGCACATGATGGATCAGATTGCCCGGCATGGATTAATTGATATGGATGTGCGAGCCAAGGGTGATCTGCAGATAGATGCGCATCATACGGTCGAGGACCTGGGTATTACATTAGGGCAGGCGGTCAGACAAGCGTTAGGTGATAAAAAGGGCATTCGCAGGTATGGGCACGCTTATGTGCCACTTGATGAAGCTTTATCACGGGTTGTAATTGACCTGTCTGGAAGGCCTGGGTTGAGTTATGAGGTTGATTTTCAGCGGGCTTTGGTTGGTAATTTTGACGTGGATTTATTTCATGAATTTTTTCAGGGCTTTGTCAATCATGCGCTGGTTACTCTGCATATAGATAATCTTAAGGGAGACAATGCGCATCACCAAATCGAGACGGTGTTTAAGGCTTTTGGCAGGGCCCTTCGACAGGCACTTGAACTAGATAGTCGAATGCTAAACGAGATGCCATCAACAAAAGGGAGCTTGTAAATTTTGGAGATTATTCCCGCTATCGATTTAAAGGATGGCAAAGTCGTTAATTTGAAGCAAGGACGGTTTTCAGAATCAACTCAATACAGCGATGATCCCGTGCAGATGGCAGCACAATGGGTATCACAGGGAGCAACACGATTGCATCTGGTGGACCTGGATGGAGCGGTTCAGGGGCATCCCGTGAATAAGCAGGTGGTGGCCGAAATAGCCAGAAATCATCCTGACTTAATATTGCAGTTAGGCGGCGGTATTCGGTCGGCAGAGATTATTGGTGAATACCTGAGTGCTGGGGTTGATTATCTGGTGCTTGGAACAAAG
>Ga0233433_10002530_pt1 | contig 15907 bp, 16 predicted proteins | sample SI_122_August201_5_FD_179868 | JGI IMG/M metagenome (GOLD analysis project Ga0233433, IMG submission 179868) | Seawater microbial communities from Saanich Inlet, British Columbia, Canada - SI_122_August2016_100_MG | ecosystem: Environmental > Aquatic > Marine > Inlet | place: Canada: British...
ACGGGTGAGGTCTGGCGGGTGAGTTTCCGCAAGCCCGCCTATTCGCGATTGGCGCCCGGTACCCACAGAACATCAAGCCGGCCGTCATCATTGACGTGGCGGGCCAGGACGAACAGATGATCGGAAAGCCGATTGGCATACATTATAGCTTCGGGATTAACTGGCTCGATCAAGGCCAATTCGGTCATCAGGCGCTCACAGCGGCGGACGGTGGTGCGGGCCAGATGCAAATATGCCCCCGCCGTCGTGCCGCCGGGCAGGATGAACGATTTTAACGGCTCCAGGACCTCGTTCATGGCGTCGATCTCGGTTTCCAGGCGCTTGACCTGCGCCGCTGTGACCCGGAGCGCGCCGTCGCTGCGTGCACCGCCTTCAGGCGTGCAGAGATCAGCGCCCAAATCGAACAGGTCATTTTGAATGCGCGCCAGCATCGCGTCGGCGTCGCCTTCAGCATGCAGTCTTGCGATGCCGATTACCGCGTTGGCTTCATCGGATGTGCCGTAGGCGGCGACCCGAATGCTGTGCTTGGCGACCCGGTCGCCACTTCCCAGGGACGTTTCGCCCTTGTCACCGCCGCGGGTGTAAATTTTCGAAAGTGTGACCATGATCTAAGCCAAAACCGTAAAAATCAGGAGTGCAAAAAACACTAACGCCAGCGCCTGGAAAACCACCCGTAGCCGCATCAGCTTGTTTGAGTTGCGCTTGTAAAACTCACCGTTCAGGCCAAAGGACACCACGCCGGTCACCAAAACACCAAGGGTGAGCAGCATGAATAGAACCAGGAGCACCGGAAACATGTCAGTCATGGGTCACATATAAGCCTTCCGGGCGGTGGCGTCATGGGGTTTGATGAAATTTATTAATCGTACCGGCACCATGTCCGCCAAGCCTCGCGGTAGGTCGCTTCCAAGGATTGGGTGAAGGCCGCGCCATCGGTCAATCCTCCACGCACGACGCGGTCTCGCATTCCTGTTCTGAGTTCTGTCAGGCTGTCCAGCTTGGCGGCAAGCGAGGTGGCCTTAGTGACATAGTCGCCGGTGTCAGTGGCAATACAATCGCTCAAACTGATTTTGCTGAGCAAACTGACGCCGACCCGGGCCGCATGCCATGTGCCCCCCAGGGTGATCACCGGCACCCCCATCCATAACGCCTCGCAGGTTGTTGTGGTGCCGTTGTAAGGGAAAGTATCGAGGCCGATATCGATCTGGCCATAGGCGGCCAGCGGGTTGCCCTCGGTGATCCATCCCACCAGTTTCAACCGCGCCGCCTCGATGCCGCGCGCCTGGAACGCCGCAGTAAGGCGACCGGCCGTGTCCGCGTCACCCAGAGATTTGGCTTTCACCATCAGGCGCGATCCGGGCACGGCGTTCAAAACAGCGGCCCAAGTTTCGACTACGCCTGGCGTCACCTTGGCCAGATTATTGAACGACCCGAACGTGATCTGACCGCTCACCAATGCCGGCGGCGGCGCTACCGCGGGGGCATCGTCATCGGGGCGGCAACACAAAAATCCGCCGTCAATGCGCGCGAGATGTTCCGTGTGGAAAGCCTCGGTCACCCCAATCGGGTCCGTCCATCCGTCGGCCAACCGCCAATCAACACGAGTTAGGCCGGTGGTCGCCGGATAGCCCAAGTAACTCATCTGTATCGGGGCTGCGCGCACAGCGAAGGCGGCGAGGCGGTTGGCGCGTGTATGGCCGGCGAGATCAACCAGGATATCGATCTGATCGGTGCTGACCAATTGGGCGAATGCCATATCATCCATGCCGAATATATTGCGCCAGTGACCGGCATGCCCTTTCAGCCGTTCCGTCACCGCGTCGCCGGGCTCTGCCATGTTGGCATAGGCGAAAACCTCAACAGTATCGCGATCATGGTGCGCGAATATCGGGTCCAGGAAATAGGTCACCGAGTGGCGGCGGTAGTCGGGCGATACGTACCCGATCCGGAGCCGCCGGTCAGGCGACCGGTCACGCCCGGCGAAGGTGTTTTCCGTATCCCCGGTCTCAAGGCGGGTGCCCCAGGCCCGGTGGGCGTCGGCAATCTCATCGGGCGGTAATTCAGCCGCACACATCGCCAGCAGCATGTTCGATCCCATTGCCGGCTCATCGGGACTGAGGTCGACCGAGCGCTGGTAGTATTCCAGCGCTTCCGCCGCTCGGCCGGTTTCCTTCAGCACTTCGCCTAAGTTTGAGAGCGCATCGGCGTAATCCGGGCTGATTTCCAATGCGCGCCGAAAACTTGTCTCTGCCGCGCCATACTGGCCCTGACGTTGCGAAACGGTGCCCAGATTGTTGTGGCCGACAGCGTAATCGGGGCACAGCGCGGTAGCCTTGCGGGCGGCATCGCCAGCGTCCTCAATGCGGTTCAAATCCATCAGCACATTGGCATAGTTGGCCCAGGCTTCGGCATTGTCCGGCGCCAGCTCAACCGCCCGGCTGTAATGCGCCGCCGCCTCATCGAGGCGCCCGGCGGGCCGGAGTGCTGCGCCGATGTTGTTGTGCGCCGGCGCGTAATCAGGCTGCATGGCCAGCGCCTTTTGGAAGGCCCCGATGGCTTCCTCATGGTGGCCCAACCCGCTCAGTGCGGTGCCCAAATTATTTTGGAACGCCACTTCATCCGGCGCCAGTTCGCATGCCTTGGCAATGAATTGCACCCCCTTGTCGGCGCGTCCCGTCATGCACAAAACGATACCCATCAGGCTGACCGATGGGGCGTGCGACGGCGCGTCGTTCAAGATGGCATGGCAATGGGCCTCGGCGTCCGCCAGCCGTCCTTGTTCGTGGAGCGTGGCCGCCGCTTCGAAGCGCTGCTCGATTTCCGTGATGTCAGGCATTTCACTGGTATACTCGCGCGTGCCTGCATGGAAGCCAAGGAAGGATAAGCGCCGCCATGAACGATAAGACCCGCGCCAATCTGGAAACCATCTCCGTTGCCACCGTCAGCATGCAATTGCTGAAGCGCGGCATTCGCAACGTTTCCATGGTCGGCCCGAAGCCCTTGAACACGCCCATGATGCCCATCGTCGGCGAGGCTTATACGTTGCGCTACATTCCCATGCGCGAGGATTTATCGACGCCTGAGATGCTGGCCAAACCCGATTTTGCACCGCGCGTTGCGATCGAAGAAGCGCCGTCCGGCTCCATTCTGGTCATCGACGGGCGCGGGCGCCCTGATATTGCGGTGGTCGGTGATATCTTGATTGAACGCTTGAAAGTGCGCGGTGTTACCGGTCTGGTATCCGACGGTGGCTTGCGTGATTTCGACGAATGCTTGGCCGCCGATTTCCCCGTCTTCGCCGCCGGTCCGGCTGCCCCGGCCAGCGTCACCGGCCATGCTGCCGGCGATCTGCAAACGCCCATATCGTGCGGCGGCGTCGCGGTGATCCCGGGCGACATCATCAAGGCCGATGGCGATGGCGTCATCGTCATCCCGAAGGCGCTGGCCGAAGACATCGGCCGGGATGGGCTTGAGCAGGAACGCTATGAACGCTTCGCTAAACTGCGGGTCAGCCAGGGCCGACCGGTGCCGGGTATCTATCCGCCCAATGACGCGGCGAAAGCTGAATATGCGGCATGGCTGGAAGCCGGCGAAGAGTAAACTGGTAAATCCAGTCTCAGGCAGGATTGGGATGGCGCGGTTTGGCAATTCCGCGTCCCTCAGGCACCTGAATATGCGATAATTTTTAGAATGTCAGCATCCGTCAGCAAAAGTCATCATTTGTACGTATTCTCGCAAACAAAAATCATCAAAAACGTTTTAACTCAATGCCTTAACGCGGTGTACAAATGTGTACATGATTTCGCACAAAATCACCTTTTGTCATCATTTGTCTACTTGTGAAGTTATGAAGCGTTCGTTGGGATTTAGGCACCCGGGATCGCCTTGCTCCCTCCGGGGGATAATCTGCGCTTACGCCGCTGTCAACGACGTAAAGCCCGCCGTCCCGCGATTCCCGCATCATGGCGAGCACCTTCGATTTGCGGTTCGGCACGTGGGCTTCCAGCCATTCGATGAACAGGTCTTTGATTTCGAGCGGCAGGCGCAAAAGGATATATTCGCCGGCCTTTGCACCGGCGTTGACGCCGGCTTCCAAAATGGTTTCCAATTCATGGTCATTGAGGCCCGGGATCATCGGCGCTGCCATGCAGGCAACCGGGATGCCGGCGCCGGTAAGCGTGCGGATGGTCTCCAGGCGCTTTGGCGGCGTCGCGGCACGGGGTTCCATGGTGCGCGCCAGATCGCGGTCCAGCGTCGTCACCGAGACGCCGACGCCGACCAGGCTGCGTTCCGCCATAGCCGACAAAATATCCAGATCCCGGCAGATCATCGCTGATTTCGTTACAATGCTGACCGGATGGTTATAGGCATCCAGGACCTCCAGGACGCCCCGCATGATCCGATGATCTTTTTCGATCGGCTGATAGGGGTCGGTATTGGTGCCGATAGCGATCGTCTGGGGGTGGTAATTGGGTTTGCGCAGCTCGGCCTCCAGCAACGCCGCGGCGTCGGGCTTGGCGAACAGCTTGCTTTCGAAATCAAGCCCCGGCGACAGCCCGTGGTAGGCGTGGGTCGGCCGCGCGAAACAATAGACGCAGCCGTGCTCGCATCCCCGGTAAGGGTTGATCGAGCGATCGAAGGGAATGTCCGGGGACGTATTGCGGGTGATGATGGTTTTCGGCCGCTCAAGCGTTACCGTGGTGCGCAATGGCGGCACGTCGGCGTCATCCAAATCCCAGCCGTCATCGATGGCATGCACGCTCACGGCCTCGAACCGCCCGCTTTCCTGGGAGACGGCGCCACGGCCCTTCAGCGGTTGCGCGGGAAGGATATCAACCATGGAGGCAGTATATGCATTGAAGGAGAACAAAGAAAGAACATAAAATCATTCAGGTAGAATTTTCGCGACCTCTGAATAGATCCAATCGCGGAAGGCTTTGACTTTGGGCCGGTCCGCCGTGCGTTCCGGCGCGACCACCCAAACCGACGTGTTTGATTTCAAAACCATATCGAAGGGCATCACCAGCGTGCCGGCGGCTAGTTCTGCTTCAATAATGATCGGATTAACCAGCATCACGCCTTGGCCGCCGATGGCGGCCTGAATGGCCAGGTTTTCGATTGTGAATACCGCGCCCCGGGATGCGTCGACGCCATCCACTTTGAAATGCCCAAGCCAACGCTGCCAACTGGGCGCATCGCGAAGGTCCCCCCAATCAACGTGCAACAACCGGTGATGGGCTAGGTCCGCGGGCGCCGCTAATGGATGATCGCCTTCCATCAACGACGGGCTGCAGGCCGGGACGACGTTTTCGTCAAACAGCTTATCGGCCCTGAGGCCTGGGTATTTGCCAGGGCCGAGGCGGATACCCACATGGACGCCGTCGCGTTCGAAATCGACAAGCCCCAAACTGGCATCCAGCCGCACGCTCAAATCCGGATAGCGGGTGTTGAACGAATCCAGGCGCGGCACCAGCCATTTGGCGGCGAAGGTCGGCGCCGCTGATACGGTTAGAATACCGGTCTCATCATCATCGGTGAGTCGGCTGACGCCTTCCGCCAACCGGTCTAAGCCTTCTGTCATCAAGGGTAGGGCTTTCTGGCCGGCTTCGGTCAACCGGATTTCGCGGGTCAGGCGTCTGAATAGCGGCACGCTCAGCCATTCTTCCAATCCACGAACCTGCTGGCTGACCGCGGCGGGGGTAACAAACAGTTCTTTAGCAGCTTTCGAGAAACTTAAATGTCTGCCTGTGGCCTCGAAGGCACGTAAGGCATTAAGGGGTGGTAATTTTCTCATAAAAACAACATGTTATGTAATTATCAAATGAATTAGATTATCTTAAGTATAAAACATAAAAACTCGTTTGTGAAGCGCAGTGGATTGTTGTTTAAAGGGGCCAACGCAACAACCGACGAAAACACATTTTGAAAGAGGAGACGACCATGAACCCCTACACGCAAATCACCGGACACAATGCTTCCCTCGACGCCCGCGGCGCCGGCTTGACCTGGGAGATGATGGTCTCCGAAGCGGCCTACAAAGCCTACACCGCCATCGAACGGCTCTTCGGCTCCCGGGCCTAACATTTAGGCCTTCGAACACTTGCGAATTCCCGGCGCCCGCGCCGGTCACGAACCATCCCTGGACGCCCCGGACCCTGCTTCGCAAGAAGCGCCGGGGCGTACTTTTATGAGAAATCCCATTTACTAGCATCGGCTGGCAATGTCTTGTGACGTTGAAAGGCGGGCGCGACATGGTTTAGAAATGTCGCCAGAGTAAGGAGGCATGATGACGCCAAGCGTCCGCGTTGACGAAATTTCTGTGACCCCCATTGCCGGTGCGCTGGGCGCTGAGATTGGTGGTGTCGATTTGGGTGCAGATATTAATGACATCGACGTGGCCACCATTCGCCAGGCATTGCTGGATCATTGCGTGATCTTTTTCCGGGATCAGGATTTCGACACCGCGGCGCACAAGCGTCTGGCGCTCAAATTCGGCGACATATTCGTTCATCCGTTCTTCTTTTCCGATGATCCGGGTGTTGTCACCATCGTTCGTGAACCCGGCGATACCCGCATTGTCGGCGAGGACTGGCATTCCGATACGGCGATGATGGCCGAGCCGCCCTTAGGCGCCATCCTGCTAGCCCTGGACGTGCCGGAGTTCGGTGGCGATACAATGTTTGCCAATCAATATCTGGCTTATGACGCCCTGTCGGACGGCATGAAGCGGATGCTGGCGCCGCTCAAAGCCGTGCAGTCCGACCGGCTGGTCGCCGGACCGGGCGCCGCCGAGCGCAGCGCCAGTCGCGCCACCAAGGCCCGCACAGGCCCAGACTGGACCGAGACCATAAGTTATCATCCGGTCATCCGTACCCATCCTGAAACCAAGCGCAAATGCCTTTACGTCAACCATTCCTATTCGGTGGGCATTGAAGGAATGACGGAGGCCGAGAGCCAACCGTTGTTGGATTATTTGATGGATTGGGGCCACCGGCCAGAATTCACCTGCCGGTTCCGCTGGCGGCCCGGCTCGGTGGCGTTCTGGGACAACCGATGTTCCAAGCATATTGCCGTCGACGATGTTTCGGACGCGCGCCGCGTCATGCGCCGAGTTCAGATCGCCGGCGATAGACCGTACTGATGATGAAGATGCGAGTGAACCGGTGCTGAGCGTCATTATCCCAACTCTCAACGAAGCGCGTCGCATCGGCGCGCGGCTTGAAGATTTGAAAGCCGCCGACATCGCCGCCGAGATTATTGTTGCCGATGGGGGATCTGCCGACGCGACGATCGACATTGCCGCCGAAGCGAGCGCTCGGACCATTGTCGGCCCGCCGGGTCGCGGCCAGCAACTGGCCGCCGGTGCCAATATTTCGAATGGCAGTTGGCTGTTGTTCCTGCACGCCGATACGCAGCCGGGGCCAGGCTGGGCAACAGTCGCGAAGCGGTTCATGGCTGATCACGATAACAAATTCCGGGCTGGGTATTTTCGTTATGCCTTGGACGATAGCGCCGCCGCCGCCAGGCGCCTCGAGATGATTGTCGATTGGCGTTGCCGACTTCTTAATCTGCCCTATGGGGATCAGGGCTTGCTGATCAGTGCCAGTTATTACGAACGCCTGGGTGGGTTTCGGCCCATCGCGCTGATGGAAGATGTCGACTTGGTTCGCAAAATTCCCCGCCACCGGCTCATTGAACTCGCCGCCATCGCCGTGACATCGGCGGAGCGCTACCGCCATGAGGGATACCTCACCCGTCCGGCCCGCAACCTGATTTGCTTGGCACTTTATTACCTGGGCTTTCCGCCGGGGTATCTCGCGGACTTTTACCGTTCGGGCCGGTTATGACGCCCGCCCAGCGGCATCTTGTGGTGATGGCCAAGGCGCCGCGAATGGGGCGGGTAAAAACGCGCCTGGCGGCCGATATTGGTACACTCGCGGCATGGAATTTTTACCGCCGGACATTGGCGCGCGTTGTTCGCCCGCTGGCCCGCGACCCGCGTTGGACGCTCTGGCTGGCGGTCAATCCTGACGCAACCGTCACTGACGATCAATTGTGGCCGGTGCGCTCACGGCGGATCACCCAGGGTGATGGTGATCTCGGTCGGCGCATGGCGCGGGTGATGGCGGTCATCCCGACGGGGCCGGTGGTTATTATCGGGGCCGATATTCCGGGCATTCGCCCGTGCCATATCTGGCAGGCCTTTAAAGCCATGGGGCGCCATGACGCGGTATTCGGCCCGGCCGCCGATGGTGGCTATTGGCTGGTAGGCCAAAGACGCACGCCGCGCATGGCCGATATTTTCCAGAATGTACGTTGGTCGAGCGCCGATGCGCTGGCCGATACCCGGGCCAACCTGCCGACGGGCTGGCGGGCCCACACATTGGGTATCTTGACGGATGTCGATGACGGCCCTACTTACGCCGCTATGGGCAGACAGGACACATGACCATGAGCTTGCGAGAACACGTCGGCGCCTTCGTCAGCGCGCCTAAAATTCAAAATCTGATCACCATATTGATCGTTATCAATGCGATTACGCTGGGCTTGGAGACGGACGCGGGCGTGCGCGAGAACTTCGGCGCGCCGCTGGCGATTTTTGACAAGATCATCTTGAGCATTTTCATTGCCGAGATTGCTGCCAAACTTTTCGCCCAGGGCGCGCGATTTTTCCGTGACGGCTGGAACGTCTTCGACTTCATCGTTGTCAGCATCGCTCTAGTGCCCGCTGCCGGGCCGCTGTACATCCTCCGGGCACTCAGGATCTTGCGAGTGCTCCGATTGATTTCCATGGTCCCGCAAATGTGCCGGGTGGTCCAGGCGCTGGTCACGGCAATTCCAGGCATGTTGTCCATTGTCGCCCTAATCACCTTGATCTTTTATGTCAGTGCCGTGCTCGCGACCAATCTGTTCGGTGCTGATTTCCCGCAATGGTTCGGCCACATTGGGCGGTCCATGTATTCGCTTTTTCAGATCATGACCCTGGAAAGCTGGTCCATGGGCATTGTTCGCCCGGTAATGGAAATATTTCCCTATGCTTGGGCGTTCTTCGTGCCGTTCATTTTGGTGACAAGCTTCGCCATTATTAATCTCTTCATCGGTGTCATCGTCGACGCCATGCACGGTCAACACGACGATGTTATCGAAGAGGTTCACGCCGATGCGCAGGCCATTGAAGGCAAGATTGAGGACGTCGAGAAAGAATTGTCGGAGTTGCGCCGGATGTTACGCGCACGGGGTGGCGCTTAAGCGCCGAGACATTTTCGGATAAACGCGACCACTTCGTTGCTGTCCCATTCGGCGATGCCGGTGACGCGGCCGCGTTCCAGGCCGTCCTCGCCGAACAGCACGGTGGTCGGCAGGCCGCGGACTTTCAAGGATCTGAGCAGTTTGCCGCCGGGATCGACCAGGACTTCCAAGTCGTGGAGTTTGTTGGTCTCAAAAAACTTCTTTGCCACCGGGACGCCCTTGCGGTCCTCCGATACCGCCAATACATCGATGCCGGTGCCCTTCAAGAGCGCGCGCAGGCGATCGAGTTGCGGCATTTCGCGCACGCACGGCGCGCACCAGGTCGCCCAGAAGTTCAAGACCACGCCCTGGCCTTTGTAGTCGGTTAGCCGGCGGTCTTTGCCGTTCGCGTCCTTAAACGCGGTATCGGGCGCGGCGGTGTGATCGTCGGCGGCCTGGAATGGAAAATGAGTGCCGTCCTTGAGCGTACAAGCGGCGCTGGAATTCGCCGTGCCAAGGCCGAAAGTGGCGGCTAGCGCAGCCAGACCGACACCAATGAAAACCACAAAAACCGCAATTTTTCTTGTACTTAGACGTCCTTCGGACATATACGATGGCACTCTGAGTTATTGGACAATGAACGACGGAAGACGAAATTAAGGATACGCCTGATGGCGGACGATAAATCAAAATCACCAGCCGACGCCAGCACCATCTGGGGTGGTCGGTTCGAGGCCGGGCCGGATGCGGTCATGGAGGCGATTAACGCCTCCATCGACTTTGACCAACGGATGTACGCGCAAGACATTGCCGCGTCCCAGGCGCATGCCCGAATGCTAGCGAACCAAAAGATCATTTCGACGGATGATGCCGATGCGATAATCGCCGGTCTCGACACCATCAGATCGGAAATTGAGGCCAGCAGCTTTGAATTCAGCCGCGCGCTGGAAGACATTCATATGAATGTTGAGGCGCGTCTGACGGAATTGATCGGTGACGCGGCTGGGCGTCTACATACAGCGCGGTCGCGCAATGATCAGGTCGCCGTCGATTTTAAGCTTTGGGCCCGCGCCGCCTTGGATGCGATGGACGGCGATATGCAGGCCTTGCAATCCGCCCTGTTGGATCAAGCTGAAGCCCATGCGGCGTCGGTGATGCCTGGCATGACCCATTTGCAGACGGCGCAGCCGGTTACCTTGGGCCACCATTTGATGGCTTATGTGGAAATGGTCGGCCGGGACAGGGGCCGGGCCGCCGATTGCCGGGCGCGGCTGAACGAGAGCCCTTTGGGCGCGGCCGCATTGGCCGGCACCTCGTTCCCCATCGACCGCGACGCCACCGCCGCGGCCCTGGAATTTGATGGCCCGGCGCGCAATTCCATGGACGCCGTCTCAGACCGCGATTTCGCTATGGAGTTTTTAGCCTTTGCGTCGATTTTGTCGGTGCATCTGTCGCGCCTGGCCGAGGAATACGTGATTTGGTGTTCGGCACAATTTAGCTACGCCCGGTTGGGAGATGCGTTTTCGACGGGCTCATCGATCATGCCGCAAAAACGTAACCCCGATGCCGCTGAATTGGTGCGCGGCAAGGCGGGCCGGGTGATCGGCGCATTGCACGGCTTGATGATTGTCATGAAGGGCATGCCGATGACCTACGGCAAGGACATGCAAGAAGACAAAGAGCCGGTTTTCGAGGCCACTGAAACCCTACAGCTGTGTTTGGCGGCGATGACCGGGATGCTGGGTGACACGAAGTTTAATACAGACCGCATGGCGGCTGACGCGGGCACAGGGTTTTCGACGGCGACAGATTTGGCCGATTGGCTGGTCCGGGTGCTGGGCATGCCGTTCCGTCAGGCCCATCATGTCACCGGCGCGATTGTGAAACTGGCTGAAGACAAAGGTTGTGGACTGGAAGGCCTGGCACTGAGCGACATGCAAGGCGTCGAAGCGGGCATTACGGCAGACATTTTTGAGGTGCTGGGGGCTGAGAACTCCGTCAATAGCCGGACCAGTTTTGGCGGGACGGCACCGGGAAATGTCCGCGCGGCCGTGGCGGCGGCACGCAAAAGGTTCCTGGACTGAGCGATACGGGTTATGCTGTCGCGTGACGATGATCCGACATGCGGCGTAGATGATTAACGAGAGCAATATGCGACAACGCAGAGACATTGTTGGTTGGGTGATGTTTGCCGGTCCGTTGTTGGTGGCGGGCTTGGTGCTGGCGGCGTGCGGCAAGAAGTCCGCGCCAAAGCATCCCGATGATGCCGAATACCCGAGCGAATACCCGCGGGCACGGCCCGAATTGAAGCCCTATACAGGTAAGGACGACGACGGGCGCACCATTGGCGGGATCAATCAACCCGGCGCGATTTACCAATACCCCAATCGGGCGCCCAACCGGTAACGCGGGGAACGGCGCTATGGATCATTTTCAATACCGCAACGGCGAACTGTATGCCGAGGACGTGGCGCTCAGCCGGCTGGCGGCGGAGATCGGTACACCGTTTTTCTGTTATTCGACGGCAACCCTTGAGCGTCATTACCAGGTGTTCGCCGATGCCGTTTCCGGGCTTGATGCAAGCATCTGCTATGCCGTTAAGGCGAACTCAAATGTTGCGGTAATTGCCACCCTGGCCCGGCTTGGTGCCGGTGCCGACGTGGTTTCCGGTGGTGAAATGAAACGCGCCTTGATCGCTGGCGTGACGCCCAACCGGATTGTCTTTTCCGGCGTCGGCAAGACCCGCGAAGAATTGGCCGAAGCCTTGAAAGCCGGGGTGACACGGATCAACGTGGAATCCGAGCCGGAACTTGAAATTTTGTCTGAAGTGGCCGCATCGTTGGGGATCGCCGCGGAAATTTCAATTCGCATCAATCCCGATGTCGATGCCAAGACTCACGAAAAAATCACCACCGGTAAAAGTGAGAACAAATTCGGTATCGACTTGGCCGTGGCCCGTGATGTCTATGCCCGCGCGGCGACCATGCCGGGACTGGAGGTCTGTGGCGTGGCGGTGCATATCGGCTCGCAGCTGACGGATTTGGCCCCTTACCGCGAAGCCTACGTGCGGACTGCGGCTTTTGTTGAGGGGTTGCGCCAGGACGGTCACGATATCCGCCATGTGGATCTTGGCGGCGGGTTGGGTATTCGCTATGACGATGAAGAGGTCCCGTCACCGGCGGAATATGGCGCTATGGTGACCGAGACCGTCTCTCATTTGAATTGTCCGGTGACTTTTGAGCCAGGCCGGGTCATCGCCGGCAACGCCGGCGTTTTGGTCAGCCGCGTGCTTTTTGTCAAAGAAGGTTTGGCGAAGAATTTCTGTATTGTCGATGCGGCCATGAACGATCTGATCCGGCCGACGCTCTACAATGCCTATCACGAAATTGTGCCCGTTATTGAAGCGCCTAAGGGCCATGCCGATATTAATATGGATATCGTTGGTCCGATCTGTGAATCGGGTGACTATATTGCCAAGGATCGGATGATGGCACCGGTTGATGCCGATGATTTGCTAGCGGTTCGAACCGCTGGGGCCTATGCGGCGGTGATGGCTTCGACATATAATACCCGGCCGTTGGCGCCCGAGGTGCTGGTCAACGGCAATACGTTTGAAGTGATCAGGCGGCGCTTTACGGTGGATGATATGATTGATTTGGAAACCATACCTGACTGGTTGAGTTCGGACCCGCCCCTCAGGGCTGGCGGCACCGGTTAATGGCGCCCGGTCCGGCAGAAAACAACACAAATCCGCTGGCCAGCCGGCGCGTCCGGTTGTTGATGCGAGCCGCCGCCCTGGCAAGCATATGGGAACGCGTTTGGCCGCGCCTGTTGCCGGCGCTGGCAACGGTGGGGCTGTTTTTGGCGGTGGCTTTGCTGGATGTGCTGCCGGGCTTGCCTTTTGCGGTCCATGTATCGGTCTTGGCGATCTTCGCCGGCATGTTGGGTTACACCTTGCGCGGCCTTTTGATCGGTGATTACCACACCGATGAGCGAGCAACCCGCGACCGCCTAGAACGTGACAGTAATCTTCAACACCGGCCGCTTACAGCGCTCGTCGATCAGCCGCTGAGCGGCCAGATTGATGCCGGCGGCCGGGTGCTTTGGGAATTGCACTTGCGGCGCATGGCTGCCGTGATTGGAAAGCTACGGGTGCGACTGCCGTCGCCCGGCATGGCGGCGCTTGATCCTTTTGGTATGCGTGCTGCGGTCTTGTTAATTATGGTTATTGCCGCCGCTGCCGGGGCCACCGATGCCCGCGCCCTTTTGGTTCGTGCCTTGGTGCCGCAGTCCGCTGCCATCGCGCAAGCTCAGTTGAGTCTGGATGTTTGGATAACGCCGCCGGCCTATACAGGCCTGGCGCCGATCTTCCTGGAACGCCAAAAAACGCCACCGCCGCCACTGGCCGCCGCCGCATCACAAAGCACAGGCTCACCGAGCGATGTGCCAGCCACCATCGAGCCGGTCGCGATCACCATACCCGGCGGCAGTACATTTCTGGCGCAAATGGGCGCGCTTGATGACGTGGCCGAGATCAGTATCGGCCAGCGGGTGGTCACATTTGAGCGGTTTGATGAAGGTGAAACGAAAAGCGGTGCGCGGGTGGAAGGCATGTTTCAGCCTGCTGATGCCGGGCCTAACAAATTAAGCGTGAGCGTGGCCGGCCGCGTGGTCGCCTCGTGGTCGGTTCTTGTCGCTGCCGATAAAGTTCCCGAAGCCGAATTTTTGGCACCGGCGAAAAACTTGGGCCGCGGTCTGTTGGGTGTCGAGTTTGAGGCCCGCGACGATTACGGCCTGACCGGTGTCGGCATGGCTATTCGCCACAGCGACGGCTGGGCCGTGCCAGGCGCTGGTAAGGATGTTCTTATTGACCTTCCTGTGCCCGGTCTTGGCACGCCTCAAGCTAAGGGAACATCGACCCAGGATTTATCTGCGCACCCTTGGGCCGGGGAAATCGTCAAGCTCAGCCTTTATGCCACCGATGGCGCCAAGCAGCGCGGCGAAAGCGACCCCATCACCCTGGCCTTGCCGCAACGCATTTTCAATCATCCCGTCGCCCGGGCGATTGTCGCAGCACGCAAGAAATTGAATCGGCCTGAGGCCGGCGCCATTGACGCCGCGGCTAAGGATCTGGATACCATTGCCCGCCAACCGCAGCAATTTTTCGACGATACGGTGGTTTTCCTGGCGCTCAGGATTGCGCGCGCCCGGCTTGCGCATGACGGCACAGAGATGGCCGTGGCGTCGGTGCAGAAGCTTTTGTGGGAAACCGCGCTGCGTATTGAGGACGGCGAGTTTTCCATTGCCGACCGGGAACTTCGCGACGCCCAAAAACGCCTCAGCGAGGCGATGAAGAACGGGGCCGACGCCCAGGAGCTGGACCGCCTGATGAACGAATTGCAGCAGGCGTTGGACAAATACATGGCCGCCCTGGCCGAACATCTGGCCCGCCAGGGTTTGAGCGAAATGCCGCAGAACCCGACCACCCGGATGATGGAAGGTGGCGATCTGCAGAAAATGCTTGATCAGATCAAGGAATTGTCGCGCACGGGCGCCGTTGATGCGGCGAAGCGGATGCTTTCACAACTCAACCAGATGCTTGATGCGATCCGCAATGGCGCCCGCATGGCGCAGCAGCCACGTGGAATGAATAAAGGCCGCCGCGCCTTGCAAGGGCTGCGTGACTTGACGCGCCGCCAGCAAGAACTTCTCGATCGTACATTTCGACAATCGCAGCAAAATCGCCGCCAGGGTCAGCAAGGCCAGCAGGGGCAGCAAAATCAGCAGCGCCAAGGGCAACAGGGCCAAAGACAGCAGGGTCAGAGGAACCGTCCGGGCGAGCACGGGAAAATGGCTGGCGAGCAAGAGGCATTGCGCCGCGAGCTTGGCCGAATGATGCTGCAAATGGATGAAATCCTGGGCGCCATACCGCCATCCATGGGTAAGGCGGACCGCGCCATGAAGGGTGCCGGCAAGGCATTGCAGAAGGGCGACGGTGAGGGCGCAGTGCCGCTTCAAACCGAAGCTCTGGATCAACTGCGTCAGGCGACCGAAGGCATGGCCGAGCAATTGGCGCGTCGCATGCAAGGCTCCATGGGCATGTCATTGGGGCGCAACGACCAGCAAATGCCGCGCGGCCGGGACCCCTTCGGGCGTCAGCGCGGCCAAGGTGCCGGTGGCGGGGTCGAAAATGGTGATGTCAAAATACCCGGTCGCATGGAATTGCGCCGCTCACGCCAAATTCTTGATGAATTGCGTCGCCGTTCCGGCGAACGCGATCGGCCGGCGTTGGAGCTTGACTACATCGACCGGCTTATCCGGCGATTCTAGAGTTAGCAAGAAAGGTGCTGCCGGCGGATTTCGAGGCGAGATCGCGTCGCTGCTAGTGTGCCTTTTTCTTATCCGCAATGGCTTCTTCTGGCGCCGCGAAAACCACGGCAATGCCACGCGCTAGGGGTGACGGTTCGATGACTGTGATCTTATAACTCATCCGTTCCTTGGCCTTAAGTTGGTTTCTTGCCGGTGCTGCTAGGGATGAATGAATGTCATGTCTTTCGCTGTCGTGGAGGATAATCTTGATCATCGGCACGGCTCGCGTTTCGTCACTAATATTGGTAATGACCCCGCGCACCACCAACGCCGGTTTGCCGCGTGCAGTGGTGAAGACCATTTTCGGCGT
>Ga0233433_10002535_pt1 | contig 15876 bp, 14 predicted proteins | sample SI_122_August201_5_FD_179868 | JGI IMG/M metagenome (GOLD analysis project Ga0233433, IMG submission 179868) | Seawater microbial communities from Saanich Inlet, British Columbia, Canada - SI_122_August2016_100_MG | ecosystem: Environmental > Aquatic > Marine > Inlet | place: Canada: British...
TATGTGCCTGCGCTAGAGAAGCTCCATGCAGGTCGCTCTGTCTTAGGTCCAGGCCTCGCAGGTCTGCTCCCCGAAAATAAGCATTACTGAAATCTATCCCCAGAGCATCGATTTCACGTAAGTCGGCACCCCTGAAGTCAGCGTTGCGAAGATCAGCATTTTGTCCTGCTGCCTTCCTGCGGTTAAATTCAGCTATGTCGCCATCCTTGACCAATAAATACATACTATTATCAGAAGCGGTCGTTCCTGTATCAGTCACCGGTACTCTCCTTCGTCTAGCCTCCAGCATCTCAAGTAAGCCTACTTTTATATTGCCACATTAACAGATTTACGATTGTCCTGTGAATGCTTTAAATTTCGATAATTTTCTGCCGACATGCATCCTCATCCTGGGTTACTCATCGGCAGGTACTGGTATTTCTGGCCAAGCAGTGTCCGCTCTGTAATCGAGGTATTATATTCCTGTGGTTTAAGGATGCAGCAACCATGTCATACAAAAGGAAATATAACGATGACCATCGAAATCAATGGTATTGCCCACATTCAGTTGACGGTGGCCGAACCGGAAACCAGCCTGCCTTTCTGGGAAAGACTATGCCACTTTTTTAACATGCAAACGCTAATCAGCGGGGAAGATGTTGTTTACTGCATTGGCGCCCGCACCGGAATTCTGGTCAGAGGGGCCCCCGCGCGCACCGCGGAGGAAACCTTCGACCAGGACCATCCTGGCTTGCACCACCTGTGTTTCAGGGCCAAAAGCCAGCACGACGTCGATGATATTTTTCTGTTTGTTCGCGACCAATTACAGGCAAACATAGTACATGGGCCGGAACAGGGTACACGCTTTGCTCCAGGCTATTACTCGATCTTGTTTGAGGACCCTGGAGGAATCAGAATCGAAGTAAATTACGTCCCAGGGAAAGGTCATTTTGACGGCGAAGGCAGACTAGCCAATGGTGGTATCGGTCCCGCCAGCGCCTACGGCGAAGATGGTTTAACTGATTGACTCCTTACTCTAGTGGCCCGATTTAAATGTCCGCCTCAGGGTTAAGGAAACGTTACTAAAAAAGCCCATTATAGAAGGCCAGCTTAACTACGACCGAGACGCTGACCTAGTTCTGGGACAATATCGGCAATATTAAACAAGTCCATCATGGCCAGATACCTTGGAAATGTTGCCTCTACCACTGCTTTTTCGGCCTCCCCGGGGTCCGCCATAAGATTACCTACCATGCTACTGAAGCCAAACAGTAGACAAACGCTCAATTCGATATCCCGTTTCAGGTCTGCGAGGTTATAGTTATCAACACCGTGTGAGACCAGCATCTGATGATAATGCTGTATTAGCTCTTCACCTCGACTCAGGATCATATCCGGCTCTAAACCACTAGCGATAAAATACATAACATCGTGAGCCGCCGGACCAGACGAAACCAATTGCCAGTCGTAGTATCTGGCATGCCCAGTTACTGGATCAAAGCAGAGGTTTTCCATCCGAGCATCACCATGTATCAAGGTCACGGGTTGTTGTGATGATAAATGGGTGAATAATTTACCGGCAAGGCCATTGGCGATGGGGAACACGGACTTTAAATGTTCTGGTATCAGATAACCAAAATCACGCAGAAAAAGTGGCCAACCTGATTCTATGGTCGCTGGATAGATCTGTGCCCACTGACTGAAGTCATACAACCAACTGACATCCTTAATTTTAGCAGACTCCCAGTAGTGAGCATGCATCCCCGCCAGGGCCTGCATGGCGGTACAGGCATCTGCAAAACTCAATCCATCGACCTGTTTGACGAATCTTCCCCCCTCCAGGTCCTCCATGAATATCAGGTAATCACCGGGATTATCAGATTCGATGGAAAAATAGTGCTCGGGAGGTTCAGCAGGACACTGGTTAGCGGCATGACGGTAAAACAAAGCCTCGCGCTCATAGGCCAGCAGATGCCGGCCAGTTTCCAGATTACCGGGCCTCAGGGTTGGGAATTTGGCTATAATTGATCTGGGCCAGGGTCCGCTATCATCAGTATAGCCAGGGATGACTCGGCAAATGTCTCCCAGGAAACCGACATCTGAGCCGACCGTTTGTATCTCTACGCTGCTAATGCTGGCACCAGCAAAAACCCCTTCTGTTAGATGTGCCGACAACCACTCTGTTGTCAGGTCTTGTGGCTGCTTCGGTATCATCTAAACTCCCTAGTTATTGGTAGTGTAGTTCGTATACTCCCGACTTTCGTTAGAAACATCAACCGCCTTGTCAAAAAGCCCACCTGCCGAACCGCCACGGTATTGAAATTTACCTCGATCATGAGCAAGCAATTAAAAGAAATCTAGAGGCTATAAAGAGTTTCCTGAATAACGCAATTAAGCACCAAACCAGGATTCAGAAATTGCAACACCAGTTAATCGAGCACTCCGCGTATAGACAAACCCGCTGCCTGATAGACCCGGTCGATCAAGGTCATCTGTGATACTGCATCACGACCATCGGTCAGCACCGGCTCATTGCTTATCACAGCGGCAGTAAAAGCATCAAGCTGATAATCATAACTACTCCGCAGAGCAAAGGTTTCGGAGGTCTTTTTATCGCCTAGCTGAAGATCCAGGCTATGCCCAATCTGCGGGACCAGGGGATTGCTAACCCGCATGGAACCGTTTGCACCGATAACCAGTAATTCTGCCTTGAATTGACCACCGGCGCGCATATCACCCGATGTCCTGGCACGAATCCCACCCGGGAAAAGCAATCTGGTTTCGAGATAGAGATCGACTTGTTCCGGCCCCGTTTCTGCAACTGCAGTTACTTCCAGGGGATCTGACCCAAGCAAATGGCGTACCCAACTCAGAGGATAACATCCTATGTCCATGGTTACGCCGCCGCCAGTATGATACATCATACGAATATCATCTTCAGCGACAGGCCCCTTGACATGAAAATCTGCTTCGATCGAAGCAAGTTTACCCAGTACTCCGGAACGAACAATCTCAACGGCCCGCACAAACAAAGGATGATAACGATAGTGAAAAGCATCCATCAAAACCAAGCCAGACCGTGCAGCGACTGCCTGCATTTCTATCGCCTCGGCCGCATTCAAGGCCAGGGACTTTTCACAAAGAACATGTTTACCCGCCTCCAGAGCCTTGATGGTCCATTCATGGTGAGCCGAAATGGGTAGCGGAATATAAACTGCAGTGACCGCCGGGTCCGCTATCACATCGGCATAATGTTCATGCACCGTGGAGATACCATGCGTATCGGCAAAAATTTTCGCTCTGGAAACATCCCTGGCTGCGACACACTGCACTTCGACCTGCAGGTTGTCTTGCACTGGTTTGATAATCGCCTGGGGGGCTATTTTTGCCGCCCCTAGAATTCCTAATCTAATCATGTCGATAAGCCTGCGAAATTACCCTTAAAGTCGTTCGGTAGCGGTTACCCAGTATCAGTCACATCAACCATAACCGCATGAGTCTAACCCAACGATTCCATGAAACGAGCGTTCATATGCAGATAAGCCTTCGCATTAGGATGCTTCGACCAAATTTCCTGCCATTCGCTACCTGCCATCGTCTTTCTGAAAACCGCTTCCCGATGCGCTTTATCCCGCCAACGAATTATCCAGCAGACATTTGCCTGACCATTGCTCGACACAATCGGGTTTGATCCACTCACTTCTGCTTCCAGACCAGTATCTACCCAGAAATCTATTACATCCAGGTTCCGCTTCAGCCATGGCGCTGCCAGATCCTCAGCCCATACCTTATATTCCTTGAGCCACGCAGTTTCTATCGTATAGTCTCTTATCTCAACAATACCGGTACCCATGCTCCTTCTCCTTGCTGCAAACATTGATTAAAAGGTAACTAAATTGGACTCGGAAGACGAGCCTTTTTTATAAACTGACGCTACGATTACAGCCCTGGGGTCTACCCAAAAAGATTCCGAATAGCCATAATGGCAAGTGATATGAAATAGCCGCATCAATTAACCAGCCTCAACCCATGTACTTTCGCTTTGAGGATCTAACAAGGCCTGTGCTTAACACACTCAATATGAACTCGATCTAACGGATCACTGGTATAACAACAAGGACAACCGTGCAACAGTTACAAGAATTCAAACTCCTGCAGCACGCGCTTATACTTCTGGGCTGTATTGCCTTTGCGCTGTTCATGCTAATCGATAAAGGCCTGTTACAACTTGCGCTGTTATCAGATAGCAGTCGGCTTTCGGGAGTAATAATAATTATATATGGAGCAGCCACACTGCACTGGTTGTGGTTATGCTATCAACTGTCTCTTGAGCAGCAGTATATTAATCGTTGGCTGAATAAAGCAGAGACTCAGGGTAATAACCAGACCTCTATTCATCGCTTGCGTGAATCCATGTCTAGTTCAACCTCAACAGACTGGGATAGTGATATCAACCTGCTAGCCGATGAATTAACCAATCGGCATGCTTTGGGCCATTTTGCTGCAGATACGCTGATCAAATTAGGCTTAATTGGCACTGTAATCGGCTTCATACTGATGCTGCAACCCATTGGCGATATCAAACAGTTTGATCCATCACTCATGCAGCAGTTACTGACTGCGATGAGCTCTGGAATGGCGGTTGCGCTTTACACCACGCTAACGGGACTCATTACCAGCATATTACTAAAAATTCAGTACTATCTTGCGGATGAAACGCTAACCCAGATTGTCAACACGATGATGCAAATGAATCGAGAAGTAGATCATAGTCATGCGCCATAGAGTACTTTCGAATCAGCATGGCCAGGATGCCTTTACGGACCTGCTATTTAATGCCCTGCTCGGCTTCGTATTCATGTTTGCAATGGCATTTATGATGATTAGCAATCCGGAGAAGTCAGGAAATATTGATTCCAAGGCTGAAATGCTGATTACCATACGCTGGCCAGACAATCATCCCGATGACGTCGATGCCGTCATCGAGGACCCTCGCGGTGAACTAGTCTGGTACTACAATCGAGACTCAGGGTTGATGCACCTCGACCGCGATGACAGAGGCCTGTTCGCAGATCAAATTGAAATAGCCGGTGCTACCGTGCGCAACCCCCTGAACCAGGAAACCGTCACAGTGCGAGGCATACAAGCAGGCGAATATGTAGTCAATCTGTTGCATTTTAAGGCCAACTACAATGAGCCTCTAGATGTGAGTGTAAAAGTCGAGAAGCTAAACCCTTCCGTATCGGTTATTTATTACGGCGAACACCAACTCAACGGCAGTGGTGATGAGAAAACTGCTATTCGCTTCACCCTTGATGCCGAGGGCAACCTGCTTAATACCAACCAGATTCCCAAAGAACTGCTCACCCGGGCGACGAGCAAACCGGCTTGAACGCTTCCATCCCGTTAATCACAGGTTACATCCTCATAGCAGTATTGCTGCTAATGTCTTTAATCTGGGCTGGCTATAGAACCCGTTATAAAATTGCCTCAATTATCCTCGTCAGTTGCTTCTATATAGCGACTTTCAAGGGTATCGAAGATCTGATGGGCTGGCCGACGACAGCAATAACACCGGAGGAATTCAGAACCGTCTGGATCAGTATTGAAGAACCAGACAAACAAAGCCAAACACCCGGCGCCATCTATTATTGGCTACGCGAACTTGATAACGCGGGAATCCCCAGGCAGGCTCCTCGAGCATACCGGGTTGATTGGAGCGTCCAAACGGCGATGATTGCGCAGGCGGCCTTAACTCGGCTCGAACAAGGTGAGATACTAAACGGCCGACAAAGTCGGAATATCCTTAAAAATGAGGAAGCCAATAATAAGAACCAGCAATCGATAGGTGCTAGCGCTAGAGCCGGCAATCAACAGGGCCGGCCTACTTTTGAATTTACCGCGGTATCCTCACCAACGCTGCCGTTAAAACCCAGCCCTGAAAGCCAGCTCAGAGACTAAGCATCTGACTCGCCTGTTAGTACGATTTCATTACAATTTGAGATTGTCTCAAATTACAATTTCAGATTAACCCAAAACCGCTCCAAGCCTGGATTACCCTGCTCAACGATGCCTTTGCCCTTTACTGCCAGGTTAATTGCGCCAATTCAGGTTTTTTATTGCCGAGTGACACTTCTCTATCCTCATGTGCCCTTGCCCTGACAAACTGATGAATATCCGCTGCCTGCGGGGCTGTTAGCACGTCGCTAAAGCCTGCCATGCCCTTAGAACCGTAGATACCGTCAATCACGATCTCATTAAACACCTGATGGGTGGCATCATTCATACGCCTTAAATCGGCGATAGCACCGCCTGAACGAACCACAATGCCATGACAAACCGCACAATACTCATTGTAGTGCAGCTCCCCTCTGGCGATGACAGCATCATCCAATTCGGCAACTTCCTGCTCTGGAATCGACCTATCCCGGCGATTCGGCGCGGCCAGTTCGACCTGTCCGCCCAGTTTGAACACAAGCATGCGTCCAGAGTTATTATAGGTTAAGGAAGCATGTTCCGAGACTGGGGGTAGCGGTTCGCCACCAAACAGATCACCGCCTCCAGTCCCCGTCAGGATCGAAACGTATTGGACCCCTTGTGACTCAAAGGTAATGGGCGGTGCCAGCATGGAAGTATAGGTATTGTATTGCCACAGGATCTCACCATTTTCTTTGTCGTAAGCAGTAAACATACCTAAAGCGTCGCCATGGAAGACCAAGCCCCCTTGTGTTCCTAAAACGCCACCATTCCAATAATGGGGGATTTCAATGACCCACCTGTCTTCTCCGGTTAGCGGGTCGAACGCTTTCAGGTAGCCTTTCGGTGTGGGCTGCTCAGCGATGTTTTCAAGTAATGTCTGCGTAATACGCCCAAACTCAATACCGGTATTCCAGCCGCCTGGATTTCGCTTATAAATCCCGGTTTCCTTCCAAGTTTCCACCATGTCAAAGATAAGGGGGTTATCCTGGGCGGGCAGGTAAACCAATCCCGCAGCAACATCCACAGACATGGCCTGCCAGTTATGCGCACCCAAGGGCCCGGGTAATACCCATTTAGCATTTTCAGTGTAATCAAGATCAGGGTTTTCAACCGGCCGGCCTGTGGCCAGATCAACACCCGTTGCCCAAGTCACTGTGGCAAAGGGATTGGCGCGCAGTAATTCTCCATCACTACGGTCAAGCACATAAAAAAAGCCATTTTTAGGCGCTTGTAGAAGCACTTTACGAGCGACCCCATCCACTTCCATATCGGCGAGAGCCATATCCTGCACTGCCGTGTAATCCCAGTTATCACCCGGCGTTGTCTGATAGTGCCACTTATACACGCCCGTATCGGCATCCAGAGCAACAATAGAAGACAAAAACAGATTATCACCACCCCCGGGTGAACGAATCACCCGAGTCCACGGTGAGCCGTTACCTACACCCAGATACAGTTGGTTAAAGTCCGGATCATAGACAATAGAGTTCCAGACCGTACCGCCTCCGCCGACTTTCCACCATTCTCCGCCTTTCCAGGTCTTGGCAGCCATTTCCATCTGTGGATTTTCAAACGGCAATGCTGGATCGCCTGGGACCGTAAAGAACCTCCAGATCTCATCACCATTTTCGGCATCATAGGCCGTAACATATCCGCGCACACCGAATTCAGCGCCACCGTTACCAATAAAGACCTTACCATTTGCAACCCGGGGAGCTCCGGTAATCGTATAAAACCGACTCCGATCTGTAATCGTATCGACTTCCCAGACTTCTTCGCCAGTGCCTGCATCCAAGGCGATCAAACGTCCATCCAGGCTAGCGACGTAGACCTTGCCTTTGTAAACAGCCACACCACGATTGACTACATCACAACAGGCCCGCCGACCCCATTCTCGCTGAACCTGGGGGTCATAAAACCAGATTTCCTCGCCATTAACCGCAGAAACCGCATAAACCCGACTCCATGAAGTCGTAAAAAACATGACATCATCAACCACTATGGGGGTAGACTCCAGCGCCCGATTGGTCCCCATATCCTTGTACCAGGCCAGACCGAGGTCTGAAACGTTGCTTTTATTGATCTGCGTCAATGGTGAAAAACGCTGTTCCTCATAGGTCCGGCCATGCGCAAGCCAGTTTCCTGGCTCAGATTCTGCACTTATAATTCTCTCATCATCAATTAGGCCAATCGATACTTCTGGGATGTCGGTATCCTGCGGCGCCACTGGAGCCTGGGCCGACTCATCCTGGGATGATGAAAAATAAAGCAATGCAGAAATTGCAATAAGGCCGACTATCAAACTTGTTCTATTCAATGTTTCACCCCTTTTCTTTACATGTGCGATGCTGCTGTACGGTCAAAACCTCGCTGACAGCTTAACGCTCGTGACCTGTGCTGACAAACCTTCTGGCAAGAAAGTCATGAGGTTAGCCTAGCTTTGAGATAATGACGTCTTAAAACACCGCTAGTTCGAGCACCGGGCTATGGCGGCCAGGCCGCTATCCCAGTAAGAACTTGGATCTACTATTATTCCGGTGTTGCAATTGACGCCTTCTACGGACCGTGATTGACTCCCCCTTATCAACAAATCATCCAGGTTACTGCTATGCAAGAACAACCCTTATCAGATATTACCGTACTCGACTTCGGCCAGGTCTACAACGGCCCCTACTGTGGTTTTTTACTGGCACAAGCAGGAGCCCGGGTGATCAAGGTTGAATCTCTTATCGGTGAAACGCTGAGGAGCCGTGGTGTAAAGTCTACGGCGAGTTACCCGTTTGCTGTTTTGAACGTCAATAAGGAAAGCATCACTTTAAATATCAAATCAACGCAGGGCCAGGCGCTACTGAAAAAGCTGGTCAGTCAAGTAGACGTTGTCCTGGAAAATTTTGCGCCAGGCACCATGGCCAGATACGGTATAGGGGCAAAACAACTCAGAGCCTGTAATCCGCAACTAATCTACGCATCAAGTACAGGTTACGGCAATGCTCCGGGGCCTTACCGCGACTTCCTGGGCATGGATATCACCCTCCAGGCTATGACCGGCGTGATGAGCATTACCGGCGAGGAAAATAGTACACCGCTTAAAACCGCGGCTGCGTTTGCGGACTTTATAGCGGGTACGCATCTATATGCAGGTATCGTCAGTGCATTATATGCACGAAAGAATTCATCAGAAGGTGCCAGCGTCGATATCTCCATGCAGGACTGCGTTTTACCTACCCTGGCTACAGCGCTTGGCTCGTATTACCTACACGGAGAACCTCCCAAAAGAGCCGGTAATCGACATCCAGGACGCTCTCTTGCGCCTTACAATGTCTACGTTGCTGCCGATGGGCATATCGCCATTATCGCCATCAGAGAAGGCCACTGGCGAAAGCTTTGTACCGCCATGGAAAAAACCGATCTGATCAACGATCCCCGTTTTAAGGATTTCCCTGCACGCTGTAAAAACATGCAGGAACTCGATGCAGAAATTACCCGTTGGACGGCCACTCGAACCAGGGCAGAAATACTGGCCCAGACCCAGGCACACGGTGTAATCTGTGCCCCGGTGCAGGACCTTATTGATGTGGTTAATGATCCGCACCTGGCAGCTAGGGGTACCTTAAAGACATCAAGCCATAAACATCTAGGCAACATTGCCCAAATGCAGACAGCGATTCGATTCACCGATATTGAACCACCGGAATTAACCCAACCTCCTGAGCTGGGAGCAAACACCCGGCTGGTTCTAACTGAGTTAGCCGGCTTATCTAATGAAGATATTGACAGGCTGTACCAGCAGGAAGCCATCTAAATAAAATTGATTTATTAATTGTTGTAAATCAACATATTAAGCTCATTTGTGAAATTTTAATCGACGAATTCTATCATTATTGATCCGCTGCCGACTCTGATTCTGAGCCCTTATCCGTGATATTATCTTTGCTCTGCCTCAAAGCATGCGCTAACAACGCTCGGTATAGTCTGACATTGAACTCCGCTCCGGTAATTCCAGTATGCTCGAGAGGATTATCGGTTTCCGTTTCTAATTCCAGCTCAATTGCCAGTTGCCCTCCAGCCAACCCCTTGAGACCGTGGGACCAGGCCATAGAGGGTAGATCCAGAATAAAATAATGGAACAGACGACGCCAGGTCAAGCCTTGTTTTCTAAACAAATGATCGACGAAACTGATATCAAACCAGGCATTGTAGGCGACGAAGAGAACACTTTTACTGCCAACGACTCGATCATGAAAATCAAGCCAATGATCGATTGCTGCTGCCTCGCTGACATAGCCTCTGGTCGTCCATCGATCTATGGAAAAACCGTTAACTGCCACTGCACCTGCCTCGGCTCTGTCAGGATGAGCAGGCATGATTCTCAAAAACAATCGATCCAGCTCTTCCCCATTTAGATCGGTGATGATTACGCCAACATCAATAATTTCATGATAACCCGGCGTCAATCCTGTGGTTTCGACATCAACATGGGCAAGCAACCATTCCTGCGGCTCTGCCTGCGGGTTAGAACGGCTGATGGGTGCTCCTGCCATGTCTTTGACAAAGTCCGGTATAACATCTGCCTGGACTGTAAACGGCAGCAGCAGACAGCAGATCAAAATAACGCGCATAATACTTCCTTTCCTGAACAACAGAGCCGCTAACCGACACTGGCAAGGCACGCCGGCAATGCCAGCACGGCTCACATCCCAGCCAATTGGCGCTTCCTCAATCACTAACACCGTTATTAGCGCATGGCCAAAAGCAAACCCTAGTAGAACAGCCAGTGCTGATTTTAATGGGGCCTACTCACGCTTTAGGCAACCGACCATCAACCTGTGCCTGGCGGATAGCGGTATCGCCGATGCTTTCAGGAACCTGCCAGGCGGCATCATTAGCGTAGGATTCAGCTATGATCTTATCTATTGCCGTAAACGAGGTTTCATCCAATTTCATGCCGGGAGCATCGGGCAAGCCACCGCCTGCTCGAAATTCCAGTAGTTCCACACCAGCTGGACCTGCTTTGTATTTGTAAGGCTGGCCATTAGGTACAAAAAAAGTGGACCCTGCCTTCAAGGTCTGGTTTCCCATAATGATTTCGCCCGCAACCACGTAGTACAGGCAATCACCAAATTTTGGATGACTATGCCTGAACAGCGGGAAATTAGCCCCAAACCAGACATGGACAAGACTCATGCCCGAGGGGTTTTTCTGAACTAGCAATGGCGTTGTCGTAGTTCCAGGTATGAACGCCTTTACCATTTCGCCAATCTTTGTTCTAGCTTCGGCAGCGCCATACTTTTCCGCTAATGGTTCATGGGCGAAGCCATCAGCCGATTTATCAGCCCTAACTCGGGTTCTTTGCACTGGTGGCACGATTGCAGGGTTTGCATTAAGTTCAAATCCACCCCGCGGCGAGACAAATTTCTTTGCTTCCTCTGACACATCCTCATTTGATTGCACGCTCATGTACCCTCCTCTAGAAAATGTTGACAATCTACCTTCTACCGACTGGCCCTACATCATTTTTTGCTGTTGCGAGCCAAAGATTGTTGGCGCTTTTCCGCCTTTTACAGACCAATCTGGTGCACATCGCAAATCCCTACCCTGAATGCTGATACGCTGCGCTGAAGGTCCTTGAATAACTGTACCCGAAGCCCCTCCGAGGACACTGTTAGCACCCAGGTTACTGATCGGATAAGAATCTATCGCCGAATAGGTTTGCAACAGTAACGGCCTACCCCTGTCTGAATCATTCGGCATGGACCCATGAATCATACAGGCGTTATGGACCGTCACAGAACCCGCTGCACCTTTTAGCCAGACAGCTTTATCCAGTTCAAGTCGGTTTATATCCTTGTCCTGAATTGCCCCTGCCCATTGGTCCTGACTGTCGTATAAATCATAGATCCTGCCGTGATGACTACCTGGCACCACCCCCATCGGACCCATTTCGTCGTCAACTGCCGCAAGGTATACGCCGATGGTAAGTGGGGAAAAATCAGTATGCGGCCAGAACTGAATATCCTGATGCCACTTCACTTCTTCACCGCCTTCAGACCACTTATAGTTCAATTTACTATGGTGGAACCGAGCACTGCCACCCAATAGCGAACAGGCCAATTGAGCTATTGGCCCCTTCAATGCAAACTCCCAGAAGGTCGGGTGCTGGTCAACAGGCGAAACCAGTCGCCTTAGCTTGGGCTGCTCTGAGGTATGCCCTGGCGCAATATCAATGGCTTTACTGGACTGACTCAATGACCGACTGGCTTCTACAAATTCAGCGGCTGCTGTTTTCAGGCGTTCCAGCCAGGCTGGCTCAATCAAGCCTTCAATCAGCAAATAACCTTCTTTTTCATAACTTTCCAGTAAAGCGGTATCCGGCTGCATAACTTCATCCAACTGCATAATTAATGTTCCTTTCTATCAGACCTGCTGATTCCAGCATTACTTTGCTTCGCTGACCTTAACCTATTACCTGTCTTTCGATATCCTAGCGCTAATTTAAGAGCCAGCCCAGATTTCCGGGCCCGATTCTATAGCAGCCAATCCGTAAAATTGACTACCATAGCTTTCCAACAATGAGCAAACAATAAGGCTTTCCAACAATGAGCAAACAATAATCTGTCCTGAGGAACCAGTGTCATTACATTTTCTAGGCGCTAAAGCATCCTATTGTTACCCTATTCTGGCATAAATTGATGAAATAGGTGATCCGGACCCCGTCCAAGCAACAGGAAACCAGAACAGGTCTATAAAAACCATTATTTAAAGTGGCATATAGCTGCCTTGAGCCGCGTTCTGGGATAGCAATAAAGTCACCAGAGGCAGGGAAGAACTACTCAAACCCTTAGTGTTGCTAGCGATTGCCATGTCTTTAATGCAGCACCAGGTGACCCCGCTAAAACAGCAGAGAGCAAAAACAGCAAAGACGCTGACCCTCAGCCAGCATCCAGATGAGAATTAAACTCACCTTGGCTGGTTACTGACGGCTGTAATGCGAAGCTGACACAGTGGCTGCCTTCAGACCGTGAAGCTGATGTTTCTGATGCCTTTTGTCATCCTTTGCGTACTTTAAACAGGATTAATGACTAGTGGGTGCTGCTGACCTCGCCGTTTGAGACCACAACAAAGGCCCTCTGGCGACCCACCTGGGGGAGTCTGACCTGTTCTTTTTGCTGAAAATACCTGACAAACGCCGTTGACACCAGTTCATCACTGACGAACTCAATATGCTCTGGAAACATATCATAACCCTCCCCGCCAGTGGCGGTAAAAGATCCTGTTGCCAAGCGATAGGTCTTGTCCAAGGCGATTGCCTGCCCGGCAATCATTAGCTCAACAACTCTTTGTCCCGGTGGTCGCGACAGGTCATACCGCAAGGACAGGCCAGCATACTGGGGCAGGCCATATTCCCGGCGCAGACCATTTTCAATTGCAGCCAGTAGCACTGAACCCGGCAAAGCCAATACGGTCACCTGATCCAGGAACGGGAAGGTATTGAGGATCATCTCGCGGGTCACCTCGCCTGCCGGGAGGTCGGCTCTGATCGCACCGGGGGTAATCATGCCGATATCTGTGTCATGGCGCTGTTTGAGAATATCTGCGAGTAAATTACCAATAGACGACTCTCTGTAATAGCGCCTGATCGCGACGGCATCGAGATTTCCAACCACCTCCATCAAAGACGGGTGCGCTGCTCTGGCTTCAGCAATCAATTCAGCTACACCAGCATGATCCTCCAGCGATTCTGCTATCACGGGTATCAATTCCGCAGAAATCAATTTAGGTCTTGCCGCCTTGGCAAGAGCGAATTTAGCCACACCCAGGTGCTTTCCCTGACCGAATGTCTGCACTATCACAGTGCCAGTCTGCGGATGAATAACAGGCTGCCAGAGCCCATTATCTGAATGTCCGGAGACAATGAGGTCTACGCCTCGCACGGCTCCAGCCAGCTCATAATCATCGGCTATGCCCCTTTGCACTTCCGGGTCGGCTTCCTTATCAGTCTGCATGGGAGCGGTTTTACCTTGATGGGTCAACAAAATGACCATATCTACCTGGGGGGATAATTCATCTACCCAATACTGGGCGCTAGCCAGTGGTTCCCTTATCTCCAGCCCGTCACGATTGACCTTCATCATGGTATTAATAAAAGCGTCTTCTCCCATCAGGCCTATCACACCAATACTGACCCCTCCGCGCTTAAGAATACTGAACTGCCGGGCAAAGGGAATCTGCGATCCTGCATAAAAAATATTGGCATTAAGGACCGGGAACCGAGCTCGTTGCATAACCTTGTGCAGTAACTGCCAGCCATACTCAAACTCATGATTACCCAGATTCACTGCATCAAAGCCAATTTCACTATAGAGGTCAAAAACAAGCCGGCCCTGGGTAGCCTTGGATAACGATCCCGTAAACATATCGCCAGCATCAAGCAGAAAACTCAACGGTACCTTACTGCGTTTGTGGTCAATGAGCGCCGCTAATTTAGCCAGCCCGCCTATTTCCTGCACGTCAGCTAACCAAAAAGCGTCCACGGGATCATAGACACTTTCAATATCGTTGGTATAGAAAATAGTCACTTCCTGCGACGCTGCTACGTTTAACAATGGCAAAGCCAAAGCAGTCAGCAGCAAACGCCGCGCGAGGCTGAATAGACGCATTACGCCTTCCTATCCTCATGGGCATTCAAAGTCGCTGCCTGAATTCGGCCAAAATAACCACCATCAACTGTTATCTCGACGCCGTTGAGCCATTCGGTCTCCATCAATGTGAACATTTCAACCACAGCAGCAACGTCATCGGGTTTGCCCGACCGACCGGTCTGATCGACTATCGAATCATATCGCTCTTGTCCCAATAACTCTCGGAAACTATCTGACAGCGGCGTCTCGGTGATCCCCGGGTTAATACAATTCACTCGTATTTGCTTTTCTTTACCGGCAAGACAAGCCAGGTAGGTGTAGGCTGCAGCACACTGTTTTGATATTTTGTACGGGTCCTGCTGCCAATCTAACTGATGTTCCAACAACCAGGCTTCTTCCTGCTCTAACGTTGTCAACGCCAACATCCCTGCCACCACGTCGCTGTTATCCCGCCAGTCGCGTCCAGCACTGGAGGCGACAATCAACACCTGGCCACCGACCACCATCTTTTCATTTAACTGTTCATTAAGAAATCGCAGTCCAAAGAAATTTACCCTGATCACCTGGCTTGGATCAGGGCGACATAGAGCTATACCAGCCACGTGGATAACCGCCCGAAGAGTATCGGGCAACAACACAATAGCCTGCTCAACACTGTTTCTATCTGAAATATCGCAGACTAGATTGCTTACTCCGGGCAAGCTGCTTGCTTCAAGGTCGAGATTCCAGATCGTAAAATCCCTGTCTACCAAACGGGCCACTACCGCTGCGCCGATCCCTGAGGCGCCGCCAGTCACTACAATATTTTCTGTCATACTCGCAGCATAAAGGGCTAAAACCAATCAAGTCAATGCATGCTATATTGCCTGCTGAATCAACTATATAGTTAAGGCAACCGAATTGGTTGGGCACCTGGCCAATACCCTACCTCAAAGGCAGGAGCCTAGTCCGCACCACCACCGACAGAAAATTTATGAACCAACACCAGCAAGCACTAATTAAATTAACCGCCGTACAAGCCACCACTGCACTAAGGCTGCGAAACATCTCCGCTGAAGAATACCTGGAAGCCTATATCGCCCAGATTGAGACCGTCAACCCAACCATCAATGCTGTGGTTACCAAGAATTTTGAGCGTGCCAGGCAGGAAGCCAGCGCAGCACAGAAGCAGCTTGATAGGGCCAGGGATCACGGCGCACTGTTGGGCCTGCCCATTCTAATTAAGGATAATCAGTTAACGGCGGGCATCCGCACTACGCTGGGAAGCAAGATGTATGCT
>Ga0233433_10002549_pt1 | contig 15797 bp, 18 predicted proteins | sample SI_122_August201_5_FD_179868 | JGI IMG/M metagenome (GOLD analysis project Ga0233433, IMG submission 179868) | Seawater microbial communities from Saanich Inlet, British Columbia, Canada - SI_122_August2016_100_MG | ecosystem: Environmental > Aquatic > Marine > Inlet | place: Canada: British...
CACAAAATCCTTTTTTTATTTAAAAATGACGAAAGATCCGTTAAAAAGCGGGAAAGTAAAGCGGATTCCTTTTGTATTTTACATCTGCGTTCGCTTTGATGCTTATAAGGCTTTCCAAATCAAGGAGTATCATTTTCGCTACAGCAGAGCTAATACCGATGGGCACTATAACAGCTAAAATTGGCGATGAAATATCGCTATCAATGGCTTAAGTACTATCTATCCTTTAGGGTTATGAGATGAGTCGTCCTTGCCCACCTCGGAACCCTAGGAATAATACCGCTATGTTATTCACATACCTACTCCTGACTGCCATCATCTTTTTACTCGTCCCATGAGTCGATGCGCAGAGCCCATGCGATTTCAATGGCGATGGTTTCGTCGACCACTTCGAGAAGCAAGCCTGCGCGAGCAACTAGCCACATCCGAGTAACCCGCACTACTTTCCGTGCGAGAAATGCAGCGAAAATCTGCTTTGTGGGAAGTTCTTTCCACAAAGAACATATCCGGCAGCACAAATTTAGAAGGAGTGTTATTATGCACGTCGTCGAAGTTATCATGCGCGTAAAGGATGGTGATATACAAAGAACATTAGAATGGTGGAAGGGTTTGGTGCAGAAGAATGGAGCGTACTCTAAAAATGGTCAGGCATTGTCCCGAATGGACGGAGAAAATAGCATTCTGATTGTCAGGCACACATTCAGTGACTTGGGGGAAGAGGGGATATTTTGGGATACCTGGAATGGTAGTGATGCCGCTGAGCATGCAGGATTGAGTTCGAGTGAATATGTAGATGGACCTCCCTCGTTTCACAGATACGCCGTCTTGCATTCTTACTAAGAGGAAGTGCTGATATAATCAATTCGAACTACCCAAACTGGCCTCGTATCCTGCGAGGTCGATACACTCTTCTACACCTTTGGCAGTAGGTTTATTATGATGCGTAACATCCACTATTTCAATCTCTCTTCCGGCGCTGATGAGAGACGCGCAATAGAATTGTGGGATGGCGCCCTTGCAGAATTTGCTTTAGCACATGGCTGCATAGAGCGTCGGACACTCAAGCTGTACGACTCAAGGAAAGACGAAGAAATCGGCGGTCCATTCGAACCAGCTCAATTTATGAACGAATCGTTATGGCCAGACATCGAAACAGCAGTTACATGCTGGAGTCAAGAGAAGACACCGGAATTAATTGCAGCACATAATGAGCTGAAGCCCATGATTATTATGATGGGTGGTGTCCGATACGTCACCCCATAGTCTGGCCTTGTATCGTGCAAGATCGCAAAGCGTTATCATGCGTAGATTTAACTCGCTTATTACCCACCTCGTATCCAGCGGGATGGGCCTAACATAAACCTTTGGCAGGAGGTCTTTCTTGAAGAAATCACATTTCGTGTGCAAGACAAGCAAGCTCGTCGCTTTGCTCTCATGTATGGCAATCCACTTCATAGTTTTCTGGACATCTTCTGATGCACACGATGGAACAACGGTTAACGTGCCAAAGTTAAAACGTTCGGTGGTCATTGACGGTGATCTATCGGATCTATCCCCTCAAGCTTGGTCGAGCGGTTTGTGGGATTTCAACCGGATGCACAAACAAGCTTGGTTTGCCAAGAACCCTTGGCCCGAGGATATCTTTGATTCGGGCATTGAGCCCCCCGGAACGGCAAATACCACCCAAGATATCACTGGTGAATACTATATGGCCTGGGATGATAATGGAATCTATTTGGCGGTCAAAGCAGAAGACAATGTGCACGATGTTGTCGCAGAAAATAATACTCCGTGGGGATGGTATTTGAAAGATGGGTGCTCTTGGTTTTTTGATGTTCCACACGATGGAGATGGAATGATGACCAGAGCCGGGGACCACGTGTTCTCATTTGTTGCAGATGATACCTATCCCGCAAATAGCACCTGGTGGCGCCATGGTGAAACGTCTGCTCCGTCTGTAAATGAGATGGTGAGTTGGGGGGGGCGAGGTTGGCGGATGAGTCAAAGTTGGTTAGAAGAACCCGGCCATTGGCGCTGGCAGTATGAAGTAAAGATGAACGAGGGGAGTAACCCCGGCTACACAATTGAAGCGTTTATCCCCTTCGATAAGAGCTGGATGGAAACGCCCAACCCCGGAGACACCGTAGGACTAATGATAGTGCACTCAGACCCCGATGGCGGTAGAAAACCATTTGGTGGCCAATTGCAACTTTTTGGTTCAGGAGACCATGACGGCACCTGGGCAGACATGACATTCACAGACTAACTAACTGAAATTTGAAACGAAACTCACTATGGATTATCGATTTCTACGATTTCACGTGAATCGTGGGTGCGAAGAGAAGTTTAAAGAAGCGTTCATACAAGTTTTGACACATACTCGTGAGGAAGAAGGTTGTGTTTACATCAATGGATACCAGGATCAGCAAGATCCAGGGACGTTTCGCATTCAATCTTGCTGGGAGAACCAACAAGCATTTGATGCTCACATAACGACACCTCATGTCAAACAGTTTGGCAACCTCACCAAGGACATGAAAGATGAGCCTGGTGAGATGTATATAACGGATAGAGTCATATGAATTTTTGCGCTTGTAAATAATAAAGCATTGTGATGTATAGGAACTATAAAGGGCCTTTTAGGAGAATAGGTCAGTGGCCAGCAGTAAGAGATGCTTCAAGCGCTTGAAGCATCTCCAAAACACAACGGGCATCTTGCTTGTTTCGGCAGCTTACCGTTTCTGGCTACGGCAAGGCTGCCGAAACAACTTTTGTGATGCTGATACAGGGCATGAACTACTTCGATGAAGAGTTGCAAGCAATTGGTTTGACCGCACGGGTTCACGAGCGGGACGAAATCGCAGCGAACCCGTATCATTTATATGCCTCTCATTGATAACGAATCACTTGATCCTCAACAGCCTCTACGCTAGACACATTCGACGCCACTCCCTGCCACCTTGGTTCTAACCCACCAGACGTTTTTTCAGCACAAAATCCTTTTTTATTTAAAAATGACGAAAGATTCGTTAAAACGCGGGAAAGTAAAGCGGATTCCTTTTGTATTTTACATCTGCGTTCATTTTGATGCTTATAAGGCTTTCCAAATCAAGGAGTATCATTTTCGCTACAGCAGAGCTAATACCGATGGGCACTATAACAGCTAAAATTGGCGATGAAGTAGAAGTGGGTAACGGCCCCAAAGGCAATAGACTTGTTGCCGATGTACCAGAAATAAAACTTGAGAGTGAACGCATCAATGCTACGCTAGCTATTAACGATGCTGCGGACTGACTAACTCTAAGTGGTGAAGATGGAACTGTTGGGGCGTTAGATGTACGGTTTACGTTAAAAACAGACGACGGTGCTTTTATTTATGTGGAATATGGTGGGCGAATAGATATGTCCACAGGGTTAATTGCCTCAGCACCTACGTTTCAAACCGGTGATTCACGCTATCAATGGCTTAATAAAATACAAGCCGTTGGCGCCGGCCAATTCGACTCCGAAACGGGTATTATAGTTTATCAATTGTACGAAGTAAAGATCGTCGGACATTAACCGAAATATGAATCGAATATGCACTACTCAAGCCTGATCGATGTAGCAAAGCAGATAGAAGCGATGGAAGTCTCACCTGTCGACCTAACGAAGATGACGTTAGACCGCATCGCATCCCTTGACCCTCACCTGCGGAGCTACGCAACGGTGATGACCCAGCAGGCTCTTGCCGCTGCACGCACCGCCGAGCAGGAAATCAGATCTGGCACCTATCGGGGACCGCTTCACGGAATTCCCATCGCGGTGAAAGATCTCTGCTACACGCGTGGCATCCGAACAATGGGCGGCCTTGGTGTCCTTGCGGACTTCGTGCCGGACCACGACGCGACGGTCATAGCGAAGCTTGCCGAAGCCGGTGCTATTATCCTCGGCAAGCTGAATCTGACCGAGGGCGCCATGGCGGGCTACCACCCCGATTTCGGACTACCGATTAACCCTTGGGGCGCACAACTGTGGGCCGGAGCATCATCTAGTGGCTCCGGCGTGGCCACCGCAGCTGGGCTATGCTTTGCTTCATTGGGTTCAGATACTGGGGGTTCAATCCGCTTTCCAGCGATGGCCAATGGCGTTGTTGGTCTCAAACCGACCTATGGCCGGGTCAGCAGATACGGCGTCCTCCCACTCGCCGAGTCACTCGATCACGTGGGACCGCTGGCACGCCGTGTGGCAGACGCCGCCGTCGTCTTCGAGGCGATTGCTGGTTTTGATCCCAATGACCCGACATCGCTTGCTGATCCAGTCCCGAATATGCTCAAGGAGCTGAATCGAGGCTTGAAGGGGGCACAGATCGGTTTCGATCGCGATTATGCGACAAAGGGCGTTGACCCGGGCCTCGTGGCATCCATCGGGATCGCACTAGGTGTCTTGGAAGAGTTAGGTGCTGAGATCGTAGACGTGAATATACCCGAGTTTGGCGAGACTCACGTGAACTCGTGGTTCGAGATCTGTGCGTATGAAGCCTGCCGCGCTCACGCAGCCAACTACCCGGCGCGGGCAGATGATTACGGTCCGTACTTCAGGGACTTCTTGGGCTTTGGATCGGAGGTGAGCGATGAAGCCTACTCCCAGGCCAGTCAACTTCGAGCTGAGTTCAATGCTCAATTTATCGCCGTGCTTTCTGCTGTCGATGCGGTAGCTTGTCCGGGGGGGGGAGTTCCATTCCCAGTGTCCGCAGAAATCCAATACGGTGATATGGCTAACTTCGACCCAACAATGCAGAATATCCAGATGCAACATACCGTGCCTGCAGATTTTGCGGGGACACCGACGATCTCGCTGCCCTGCGGTACAAACGAAGACGGAATACCCTATACCTTTCAGTTCCTGGGTGCACATCTTACCGAATCTCGGCTCTGCCAGATTGCACATGCCTATGAAGAGGCAACTGAGTGGCACGCGAGATGTCCACCGGTTTGATAACATGTATCGAAAATATATATAAAAAATAGACCGTAGTAATCGTACTACATCGGCCGTTAACATAATGCCCCTAACCCTTTTTCAAATGAGGTTAATTATGCGAAATCCTATCATTAATATACTTAGTATCACTGCCATAATTTTCGGCTCGATCAGTACCAGCTACACTGAGGAAGTACAAGAGCCACCCCCTTACGAACCGAGCGCGGCATTTAAACAGATCGAAAAACTCGAGGGCAGTTGGGCTGGCAAATTGTGGAGTTCTCATAACGACGAGTACATAGATCTAAAGTTGGATTATAAAGTTATTTCGGCTCGTAGCACGATAGTTGAAACAGTTGTAGAAGGGGAGACTGAGATGATAAGCCTCTATCATGAAAAAGACAACGTGCTACGAATGAAGCACTACTGCGCTCTTCGCACTCAACCAGAGCTTGATTTATCTGAGCGGTCAGATACCGCGCTGTCTTTTGTTCATGCCCCTGGAACAGATTTAGTAGAAGGACAGGACGACTTCGTGAATTCGTACAAAATCTCATATGATCCTGAAACGCCAAACGAGCTTAAAACCTATTACACCGTAACTTTCGCCGACGGACAAATGTGGAACCGCAAAGGGACTCTGACTAGAGTCGACTAATTCGTCGTATCGGCGCGAGCCTTGAACTTACAGGACGAGGTGCTCGAAAAAACTCACGCACACCTTGGGCAGAAGGTCTTTCGTAGGAGATTATCGCGTGAGTCCAACCATACAATTGTCCGTAAGCAGTTTTGAGGGAGGTACCAAATGAACAGAATTGCAAGATGTTGTTGTAGAGAAATTGGCATTGAAGTCGAGGGCTTACCTTGGCTACACGGCATCTGTCATTGTGATAATTGCAAACGGCGCACGGGTAGTGCGTTCGGCGTTTCTGCCTACTTTGAAGACTGCCAGATTGTACGCTATATCGGCAAACCAAGCATATGGGCGAGAAAGGACACTCGATTTGGTGATCAAAAGAGGCATTTCTGCGGTAACTGTGGAACAACTCTGTATTGGCGAGCGACCAAAATTAAGGGGACCGGCATCGCTGGTGGGTGCTTTACTGATGACCCTTTACCCGAACCAACAATGACCGTTGCTCAAGGAGACCATGTTTACGAATGGGTCAAGTTGCCCGATCACTGGGATCGTACTGAACCAGAAGACTAAAGGTCAAATGGACAAGGTTTTCGTTCAATAGTTATGTCAGCGCCTGCAGTCACCGTCGCGCAATAGGTATCCATATTTATGGACAGACAACTTTTTCTTGCGTAGGTCTATCCACCGCAAGAAAATTTTATAATACCCCAAACCGGTCAGCACAGAAAGAGGACAAAATGAGTGAAGCTAATGTTGCTGTTGTAAAAAGCATCTATGACTGCTTTGATGTTGGTGATATAAACGGATTATTGGGGCTTTTTTCGGAAGGTATTATATGGGACCATCGCGGGATTGGCGCTCCAGACAGTCCGAAAAATAAATTGTTTCGTGGAAAGAATGGTGTTAAGGAATTCTTTGACATTATTGGGGATAATCAGGAGATCCTTGAGCACGATGTAACCGACTTCATCGCGTCCGGCGATAAAGTTGTTGCAGTTGGTTTTATTCGCGCTCGGGTAAAGAAAACAGGCAATGAGGTTGCATCAGACTGGGTGCAGATATGGACGCTAAGAGATGGATTAGTTTGTGCATGGAAGGTGTTCGCCGATTTTACTGCTGATGCCATTGCCTTTCAGCAATAAACGGCATTCATAGTGATCCCCCTACCTGATGTAGGGATAAACAGGTAAGAATATTGCATTGCGCAACGCAATCTTTGAGGAAGGAATACAACGATGAATTTAGCATTTGAGACTAGCTTGGATGTAACGAGTATTGTTATAAATGAGACCAGCACAACGCTATGCTACGAAGGACTCGCAGGGAAATATGGCCGGGTTTTCGTTACTCACACCTTAACCGCAAGTAATGCGTCTAAAGATACCGGAAAATTCGAGGGCAATGCGCGTACCATCATCGAAGATGGATCCATGATTTCGGCCACCTTAACCGGCATTTGGCGTCGACAAGGTGAGAAAGTAAAAATATTCAGTTTGGACAATGCAAGTAACGGTGATCAGAATTATGTTGAAATTGAGGTAGACGTTTTCCTAAAGAAAGCGCACGTAAAACTGTATTCACTAGACGAATAATAGCCAATTGCGGTAAGCCCTGATCGCACAGTCATTACTTGCCGTCGATATACGTGCCTGTACGGTTGTCCCTCGGCTAACCAACGTTAGCCGAGGGTTGTTGTTTACCGCCTCACCACAGCAAAAAAATCGAATGCCACCCAACTCCGCAAATACGATAATCTCTTTTGACCACGGGCACGCCTTCGATCGGCCATTCCTATCAGATAGGAGAAGATTGTGTTACGATTCAAACGTCTGTTGATCCTAGCCTTGGTGCTATGCACCGTGGCGATTGTCCATGCCGACGAACTGCCTCAAGCGGCGCCAGAATCGGTGCGACTTTCCTCCGATCGGCTGGCGAAGTTGAGTTCGGTACTCCAAGATGGCGTCGATGAGGGAGAGATTCCCGGTTATGTGGCACTCGTCGCTCGGCGGGGGAAAATCGCCTATTACGAATCTTACGGCGTACGCGATCCCAGCAGTGGTGCGACAATGTCGCGGGATACAATCTTTCGCATCTACTCCATGACCAAACCGATTACCAGCGTCGCGGTGATGATACTAGTGGAGGAAGGCCGGCTCAATTTGGACGATCCAATCGCCAATTATCTGCCTGAATTGACGGAAATGCAGGTCGCAACCAATGCGCACGATGCAAGCGACATGGCCGCGATCGTTACTGCGACAGCCGCCAATCCGATTACAGTGCTGGATCTATTGCGCCACACCTCCGGATTCACCTACGCCTTCTTATTACCCCATCCGGGTAGCACTATAGTGGAGCAAATGTATCTCGATGGCGGGGCGAACGACCTAGGAATTAGCAACGCGGAGCTAGTGACCTGCCTGAGTAAGCTTCCGCTCAAGTATGAGCCAGGCACGACCTGGCAGTACAGTCGCTCGACCGATGTGTTGGGCCGACTGGTTGAAGTGGTGGCTGGAATGACGCTAGAGCAATTCTTTCAGGAGAGAATCCTGAAGCCGCTCGACATGAAAGACAGTTCGTTCAACGTAGCGCCCGGCAAGGCTGATCGCTTCGCCCAGCCTTTCGATAAAGACCGGGAAGGACGGATTCTTCAATATACCAATCCCCTCAAGCTGGTGGAATTTGAGGCAGGGGGACAGGGGCTCACATCGACGGTGCGCGACTACGCGCGCTTTCTCCAGATGATGTTGAACGGCGGCGAATTGGACGGGGTGCGCATCCTCGGCCGCAAGACCGTCGAGCTGATGACGATGGATCATATAGGTGATAGAATCGATCATGGGGCCTTATTTATGCCCGGCCAGAGCCACGGGTTCGGACTTGGCTTTGCGGTTCGCACCGAGGGGCCTCGGGCGACCGCTTTGTTTAACCCGATGATAGGATCAGTCGGCGAGTATTATTGGGCCGGCTATGCCGGCACCTATTTCTGGGTCGATCCAAAAGAGGAGTTGTTTGCAGTCTACATGATGCAGTCGGTAGAACATCTCGTGCCGTATGCCCAGAAGTTCAAGCGCCAAGTGCTTTATTCGGTGGTCGATTAGGCCAACCGCTGGTTCCTCCACCTCGGCTAAACTGGCTCAATATGGTTTCGTCTATGCGAAGGCTAACATCAGCACCTACATCGAGAAGCCGATCGAAATACTAATCCCAACACAAAGGAAATATCATCCGTGGAACTCAACAAGAAAGTCAGCATAATTACCGGTGGCAGCGAGGGAATTGGCAAAGCAACAGCCCTCCTCTTCGCGGCCAAGGGCGCGCGCGTGATAATTACAGGTCGCACAGAGAGCAAATTGAAGGCTGCCGTAGCAGAAGCAGCACAACAAGATCTGTCGTTGAACTATTATGTGGGTGATGTATCCAACGAAGATGAATGTGCCTCTCTCGTAACACATGTCGTTGAGCAATACCAAGCCATCGACATTTTGTTCAACAATGCCGGAATTCTTCATGGTGGTATGACGCACGAAACCAGCACCGAAATATGGGATGAGATTTTCAACATCAATGTGCGCGGTACGTTCTTCATGTCGAAGCAGGTCCTGCCCCACATGCTTGCACAAGGTAAAGGGTGTATTGTCAATAATTCATCTATTGTCGGCTTGAAAGCGGTGCCCGGTCTGGCCGCCTACAATGCAAGCAAGGGGGCGATCACGCAGCTAACGCGAAGCATGGCGCTCGAATATGCTGGCCAGGGCATACGAGTAAACGCTGTATGCCCTGGTACCTGTGAGACACCGTTGCTCGACAAGTCTCGAGCGGAAATGGTCGAAGCAGGCGTGGACGAGGAGGGAATAGATGGCGCGATCGAGACCTTTGTCAACTATCACCCCATGGGACGGTTTGGCAAGCCGGAAGAAATCGCCCAAGCAGTATTATTCCTGTGCAGCGAAGGCAACACTTTCATGACGGGAGCAATGCTATCTGTCGATGGTGGGTTTTGTGCAACCTAAGACAACAGCAGGGCGGACAAGTTCTGACCAGTGATCGATCGCAAAGGTGGCCTGGTTGTCACTAGTAGACAGGACGGATCAGAAGAGGATTGTGCTGTAGCTGGATTTTGAATGTCAATACGCTGTCCGACTCGGGGGTCGGATGTGGCCTGCTGGTAGAGTGCAATCTCTTTGCCGGTGTGCCGCCTCAGGGGATGCATAGGAATTATAAAGGGCCTTTTAGGAGGTTCGGTCAATCCGTATTGGAGTCTTATCGCCCTCTTTAAGGAAGCGCGCCCGCAACTTGGGCCCAGGCATCTTCTCCGATCGCTTCTTTTGCCACTCCACTCATGGCGTCGAAGACCGGTGGCGGTGCGTTGAGTTTGATCCCGGTCAGCACACCGATCCGCTCTTGGAGGTTCATCGCTGGCACCATCAAGGCAAACCACTCGGCAAAGCGCGGCGGCGGGATCGAACCCTGCAATCTGCCCCGAATTTCCACTAATTCGTCGTCGGTGTAATGGGCCCAGAGCGTCTCGTTGACCTCGGTCTCCTCGCACGACATGTGCGTCAGATAGACACCGATAAAATCGCTGTAGCCCTTGTGCAGTTGGGCCCCCAATCCGACAGCCGCTTCCCCCTCGGTCTCTTCGATTTGGCCCAGAAGCTCAACCAATGATTCGAGTTGGGCGTCCAACCCTATATGGTCTTTCTCGAGCCGCGCCGCCAAGTCCGGGTTAACCTCTCGTACCGACGGTTCCACGAAATCGTCTTCGTGTCCTCCGTGTTCGTCCAAAAACGCTTTGGTGCGCCCAAAAAGGGCTGCCGTTTCTGCCCGCGTTTGCGGATCCGCAAAGTTTGTAGTCCCGATGAGACTCGCCGTCTGGAAGAGTTCAACGCGGAGCATCTTGTGAATGATACCGTAGAGATCAACACGGGGTGCTGCCATGGCATGACTCCTCTTTTGTCAGGTCGTCAGATCGACCGCTCTACAACGTGATTTGGGGGTTCTTATCCCGAATAAATTACTCGCTGCGGTCAAACCCGTCAAACCCGTCAAACCCGTCAAACCCGTCAAACCCGTCAAACCCGTCAAACCCGTCAACCTCGATCGGCCCGACAGACCATACCCCTGCGACAATCGTAGACTGCGATATTCGTCGTCGTCGGTCTGCCGGTGCATAGGGATTATAAAGGGCCTTTTAGAAAAATATGGGGTAATGTTGGAGCACGGTTGATAATAGCTTGGCGGGCATAGATATTTTCGCCAGCGGTACAATCATATTCCTTGACGATGCTGCGGCTGAGCTGCTGGCGCTGGGCGATCTCTTGTTGCAGCGCAGCGTTTTGTTCCACCAGCGCCTGCGCCAACCGCGCCCGCTCCAGATGCATCTCGACCCTCAGCAGCACCTCTTCCTTGCGGAAGGGCTTGGTGATATAATCGGCGCCGCCGGCGGCAAAACCGGCGGCCAGGTGCTCGACGTCGTTGAGGCCGGTGCTGCCGTCGTCATCGTCGTCGCTGTTGCTCCGCTCCTCGCCGTTGACATAGACGCGGATCTGCGCTAGGTCGAGACCATTGTTCTCCGGCCCAAAGTACCAGCGAGCGCCCATGTCGAAGCTCCCCTCGACCCTGATCGTCGTCGGCCGCGCCATCAGCACCCGCGCCTGACTGCCGATCTCGAAGTGCCGCACGTCGTAGGTGCCGCCGCTCAGAATCAGCGTGCCCCGCGAGCGCACCCGCACCGTGCCGTAGGCGCCCGCGTCCAACAGCGCCGTCCGCCCCGAGCGCACGTCGACCCGCTCGTTGTCCGGCGTACCGGCTTCGAATTCTGGCAGTCCCACCCCGTCGAAGAGCGGCCAGTAGTGCTCGCCAACCTGGATCTCTTCGCCGATAAACACCGTGCGCGAGGACAGTACATACTCGGTGTAGACCATGGTAATGAGGAACCACTCAATTTTCAGCACCCTCGTCAAGGATCAACCCCTCCTCAGTTACAACCATAGTCCGTGCTTTTCCGCCCTGGCCTGTACGTATCCAAGCGGTGATGAATAACTGGCCAGTGCGCGGGTTGTTTTGGGGCGCCAAGTAAGAACCCCAACGAAAGCGCTCAATTGAATCGATCTCGACGCCGAGCATTTCGGCTAGGAGCTTTCTTTGAGACGACAATAATTCACTAGCTGCCACAGTGCTGTAAACGCCCACGTTGTGAGTAAGTAATTTTAGGGCTTCAGAGGACAGACTGCCTGCACGCACTTCAGCGTCGTACTGCTGGAGTTCCTCGTCGGTCCATTGAACTCTAACCGACCTCTGGATCTCCTCTTTGAGCTGATTGCCAGACGACACCACGAATGTGAAAAGCGTATCGTAGTGTACGGTCCGGATTGTGTCATAAATTACACTGTAAAGCGTATCTATAGCTACCGTCCGCACAGTATCATGCGCAATGGTCCTTAGAGTATCGTATGTCACAACTCGTATCGTGTCGGATACCGGCTGGACCGCGGCCACGGATGGTTTTGTTCGTTCTGACCCACAACCGAAAAATAACAACGCTATGATGTAGAGTTTCATGAGCATTAGCTATCTGGTAGGTATCGTCGCAGATAACACAACAGCTATCATAACCGACCTCATATTGTGCCTCCTTTAGGTGGCTTTGTTATATAACATGCTCGATCGAAGATCGAAACAAATCCGAGCATAGGTGGAATTCTGCAAAATCTTCATAGGGATTTTACTGTTATAAACAATTGCTGCCGATCAAGCAACATACTAAATATATCCTTTTTGTTTCAGATTTCACATAGTGTGACAGTCGCTGCTTATAAAAGCGATTAAATTCTTCAAATTCGAGACTGTCGTTCTCCGGCCCGAAGTACATGCGATCGCCCATATTGAAGCACATCTCGACCCTGATCGTCGTCGACCGCACCATCAGCACCCGCACCGTGCTGTAGGCGTCCGCGCCCAACAGCGGCGTCTTCCCCGAGCGCACGTCCACCCGCTCGTTTTCCGGCGTATCGGCTTCAAGTTATGGCAGTCCCACCCCGTCGAAGAGCGGGTTGACGCCCAACAGCGTCAGCTCGGGCGCGGTGCCGTCGATGATCTCTACGATCAGCTCGTCGGCCGGCGAGTCGAAGACGCCATCGTTGACCAGCAGCGTCACCGTATGCGTGCCCAGCGGCAATTGGATCGTCGGCGCCGAATCGGTCCAGACGACAGTGCCATTTGGCGTAAAATGCGGATAATTTGCTCGGCAATGCGGGGTTTGCTTTTTTCTCGCTTCATGACTAGCCGCCTCGTCAACGGCAAGATAATACTCACAACCAAACCTGCACAGGTTTACGGGGTCATACCACAGGCTTATCTTCGTGCAGCATGAACATCCTGTTCGTACATCAAAACTTCCCCGGCCAGTATCGGCATGTCGCGTCGGCACTGGCCGACGATCCTGCCAACCAGGTGCTGGCAATCGGTGAGGCTGGCAATGTTGGACGCATGCGCCATCCGCGAATCCGCGAACTCGGCTATCCGTCCCCTGAACCGGCCGGTCCCCAAACACATCACTACGTGCGCTCATTCGAGGCCGCCGTCCGTCGCGGACAGCAGGTCGTGCGCGTTGCCCAGCAATTGCAGCGAGATGGCTATCGACCGGACATCGTCTGTTGCCACCCCGCATGGGGCGAGGGGCTGTATCTGCGCGACGTGTGGCCCGACACCGTCCTGCTCTACTTCTTCGAGTTCTTCTACCACGCCAAAGGGCACGACACCGGCTTCGATCCGGAATTTCCGCTCCGCCTCGACGGTGTGTTCAAGACCCGCACTCGCAACGCCGTGCATCTGCTCAGCCTCAATGTCGCCGACTGGGGCGTCTCACCGACGCACTGGCAGCAGCAGTCGCTGCCGCCGGAGTACCGCGACAGGATCAGTATCATCTTCGACGGTGTCGACACGGCCGCCGTCGCTCCGTCCGGCAGTGCCCGACTCGATGTGGGCAACGGCGTCACGCTGGACGCCACGTCCGAAGTCATCACCTTCGTCAACCGCAACCTCGAGCCCTACCGCGGCTACCACGTCTTCATGCGGGCCCTGCCGCGACTGCTCGAAGCGCGCCCCGAGGCACACGTCGTCATCATCGGTGGTGACGGTGTCAGCTACGGCGCGAGCCTGCCCGAGGGGCAGACCTACAAGCAGAGGTATCTGGACGAAGTACAGGGCTCGATCGACGCGTCCCGCGTCCACTTCCTTGGCCGCGTACCGTATGACCGTTATCTCGACGTTCTTCGCATTTCGTCCGTTCACGCCTACCTCACCTACCCCTTCGTGCTGTCCTGGTCGATGATCGAGGCCATGAGCGCCGGTTGTGCTGTTGTCGCCTCGGCGACCACGCCGGTGCAGGAGGTCATTCGCGACGGAGAGAATGGCCTGCTCTTCGACTTCTTCGACGGCGATGCGCTGGTTGATCGTGTCTGTGCCGTGCTCGACGATCCGGATCGCATGCCTGAAATGCGTGCCGCTGCGAGACGCACGGCAATCGAGACGTACGACCTGGCCACGGTGTGTCTGCCTCGACAACTCGAGTTGATCCAGACACTTGTGAGTGGCGGCCGCCCAATAACGGATCATTGATCCCTGCCTGAGGCATCGGCCTCGGCGACGAGACCTTCGAAGGTGCAGGACCGATCCGGGTCGAAGAGAGCCAGCGCGCGCGTTGCGTAATAATAAGGCTTGCCTCGCGGTGGCTCACATCGTTAGTTTTGAGAGCACGCACAACGTTGCCGCCGTGGGCGCGTTTCCAAGTCCTGGCCACTTGATGGATAACTGGAATCAGAATGAGTGATACAGATTCGGCAGCGCCAGAAAAGAATGATTCGGCGGCGCCGGCCAAGTTCGAAGTCTCCACTTCCCGCCAGTTCCCCCAATGGCTGGCAGAACAGCGTGTCTCGCTCGCCTTCACGACCTATCAGGCTGGCAAGCTCTTCCTGATCGGGCTGAACCCTCAGGGAAGGCTATCGCTCTTCGAGCGCACCTTCAGCCGCTGCATGGGCCTTGCGGGCGACGGCCAGACGTTGTGGATGAGCACGCTGTACCAAATGTGGCGGCTGGAGAATACCTTCCCGCCTGGACAGACCACTGATGGCTACGACCGCCTTTACATCCCGCGAACGTCGTACACCACCGGAGATCTCGACATCCACGACATTGGCATCGGCGCTGACGGCAAGCCGGTGTTTGTCGCCACCTTGTTCGGCTGCTTGGCAACCATCAGTGAGACCCACAGCATTCGCCCGCTGTGGAAGCCTCCCTTTATCTCTCGTCTGGCCGCCGAGGATCGTTGCCACCTGAACGGCATGGCGATGGTAGATGGCGCACCACGCTACGTGACCGCCGTCAGCCGATCGGATGTGGTCGACGGGTGGCGCGAGAAGCGTCGCGATGGTGGCGTGGTGGTCGACGTCGAGTCCAATGAAGTCGTACTGGAGGGGCTGTCTATGCCGCACTCGCCGCGTGTGATGGACAACGTGCTCTACCTAGCCGACTCCGGCACGGGTTGTTTCGGCCGCGTTGATCTGGCCAAGGGCACCTTCGAGGAAATCGCCTTCTGCCCCGGCTACATACGCGGTCTGGCGATCCATAACCACTTCGCTGTAGTAGGTACTTCATTGCCACGACACAACAGGACTTTTTCCGACCTCGCACTGGACGAGGAATTGAAACGCCGTGATGTAGAGGCGCGCTGTGGCCTAATGGTGATCGATCTTCGCAGTGGCGATATCGTCCATTGGATACGCCTGGAGGGAATTGTACGGGAACTCTACGACGTGATCGTACTGCCGGGTGTGGCGCGCCCGATGGCCCTGGGCCTGAGGTCCGATGAAATCCGCCGAACCATCAGCTTGGAAAACGATCTGTAGTCAACGGGGCTGTCTAGAGCACCGAAACGGCGGCGTGCCCGGCGCCAACCGAGCACACCCCACGTCTCACTCAGAGTTCTGCCCCGGCGCACTCGGTCCCACCTCGACGGACAGCTCCCCAAAACGTGACTCATATTGGTTGACGATATTGCTCAACAGAAGAGAGAGTCGCTTGGCGGCAAAAGGGTTGAGGATGATGCGGTTGGATAGGTCCACGGTGAGATCCGACTGTCCGGTGGTCCAGTTCTTGTTCGTGCCGAACAGCAAAGTCACTTCCTCTCGGCTGC
>Ga0233433_10002551_pt1 | contig 15796 bp, 14 predicted proteins | sample SI_122_August201_5_FD_179868 | JGI IMG/M metagenome (GOLD analysis project Ga0233433, IMG submission 179868) | Seawater microbial communities from Saanich Inlet, British Columbia, Canada - SI_122_August2016_100_MG | ecosystem: Environmental > Aquatic > Marine > Inlet | place: Canada: British...
TGGAAGAGCAAAAATGTGGTTTATTCTTCTTATCCCCCCCTAAGGACCCCTCTTCGTTATCAGATGAACGTTTAGAAATTACTACATACTAAAGCCATCGTAGGTCACCTGGAGTTGGAATGTGCGTGGCATTGGCAAGATACCATTTACATTGTCCTGACTGGACCCGGGTGTAAATGCCCGGTCCTCATCAGTCAGGTTCGTTCCTGAAAGGTCGATCGTGTAGGGCCCCTTCCTGACAGCAAGCGTTAGGCTAACGCTATTCCAGTTGTCATCCGCGGGAACGCTCGCCGCCGCATAAGCAGCGTACGGCCGTGACCGATGAGCCCAATTGGCGGAGCCGAAGAAGTTCCAGCCGCTATCCATCAGAGGTGCCGAATAGCGTGCGCCGAATACATGGCTCCACTTCGCGACGTTGGGAGTCTGGTTTCCTGCCAGAAGCATCTGTGGATATGAAGTAACCACATCGGATTTATCGGCGACGATCACACCATCAATGTATGCACCCGCGTAACTCAAGGTCAGGTGATCGGTGGCATTTAAGGAAAGGTCCCACTCATAGGAAGTAATCTCTACATCACCGCCCGGGATAGGAGCACCGGCGGTTCTGTCATCAACGCCGTCACCGTTGTCGTCTATCCCGAAGGTAACGCCGATCGGCACGCCCTTCCAATTTGCCTTGGCGATTGCTGCCTGAACAGTCAGACGACTATCGAGTAGCGTCCATTTGGCTCCGATCTCAGTGCTGGTCACCTCTGTGCCTTCGTTCGTCGCGAAATTGCTGAATCCGCCAAGTTCGAGATTAACCTTCTGCTCCGATCGATGGAAGATGGGGGCACGAAAACCAGTTGCCGCATTCAAATAGACCATCCCATTCTCGCTCGGGTAGTAGGTCACATTGATACGGGGGTTCAAGTTACTGTATGTAAAGGCAAATGGGTCCCTACTGGTGGAACCGGTATAGGTACCGGAACCAAACGGTAGGGGCTGACCACCGAAGTTTCCTTCGGGTGGATCGTTGGCAGGATCGCGGTTAACGCGATCGTTGCCAAGCCGGCGTTGGTCTTCCTTATACCGTAATCCGGCCAGTACAAGCCACTGGTCGTTAAACTGATAACTGACCTCTCCGTAGATAGAGTTGGCCTCAGACGCTCTGAGAGTGGTTTCAGCATAGGTTGACTGATAGTTGAAGCCATCTCTTGCGGCGTTGTAGTCTATGTCGACGATCCCGGTAAACTCCTGGAACGAGTCGTGCCAATAGAGACCGGCAAGCCATTGAAACCGACTGTCCGTCGTAGAGACAAGTCGGAACTCCTGTGAATCAGTGTTGTTGGGCCAGTCGAAAAGAATCCCGACATTTATTCCGCCACTGTCATAGTTAAAGTAGCCGATAGATTCGGCATGAGACGTTGAGCTCGTGAACTCGGCAAAGCCAAGATCCCACTTAAGATTGACAGAGGTCCACTCTGTGGTAGCCGAATTATCGGGTACTCTATTGGGGAATCTTGCCGTGGTCGCCCGATTCCCTAATGGACGCAATATAACCCTGCCCTCCTCGTTAGAGATGGTTTGAGTACTGGTAAAAAACGAGGTCTCCCAGTCCCATGCCGAGTGAGTTAAAGTAACATCGACAGCATCACTTATCCGCCAGAGTGCTTTTATTCGCCAGTTGTTAGCAGTGACAGCCGTTGGATCATCGATCTCAGGCATCCCGTCTACGTGGCCATGACCAGGGTCGTACGAACGATTGTAATTCACGCGGACGGCGAACGTATTCTCAACGACCGGAAAATTTCCGACAAAGCCGGCATTGTAACCATTGGTTTGAGCCCGAGCCCTATTCTTGTAACCGACCTTTACCTTGTAGCCGGATTCGTTCAGGTCCGGATCATTGGTATAGACCCTGAATGTGCCTCCCATGGCGTCCTGGCCAAAACTCGTCCCTTGTGGCCCCCGCAAGACTTCGACCCGCTTGACGTCAAAGTAATCAATATTGGGCGATACCTGACTACTGACACTGACCCAGGGCACGTCATCGACGTAGTAGCCTACTGCACTTTGCCCGTCGTCAGCGCTCGCGCTGGTAATACTACTGCCGCGCATATGGACCGTATGGTCATTCCTGGAGTTCTCATCCGTGACCAGCAATCCAGGGATGTGGTCGTATAGGTCACGGGTATCCAGTATGTTCTCTTCCTCGAGTTGCTCACCAGTGAAGGCTTGCATCGCGAAAGGTGTTTCCATGACATTAGTCGCGCGCCTCGTCGCCATAACGGTGATTTCTTCCATTTCTTCGTTGTTTTCCTCTTCGTCCTCGGCAGCTATTGCTGGCGCAGTCGAAAGGGCTGCTGTGAGCATTCCTACAGTCAGTCCATATAGTGTTGTTCTCAATCGGTCTTTTGATTGCATTATTTTCTCCCAATAATTGTGTTGATGGTGGAAGTTAAACTTGCCCCGCATCTTGATTGTATTACGTCAACGCGGAATTAGTGCCGTAAATATAAATCTGAGTTTAAAGATATGTTTACGAAATACCCCATTTTTGGTAAATTTTGGTTTGGTTATGGGGGAAGTGGGTTATAAAAGCCAAGAATTCTCAAATCAGGATGGATCTGGAGCTTCGGGTAGATTCATTCGCCACCGATCTGAGCCAGGGGCTTGGCAAGGTTGCGGCTGGTTTTGTAAAGGACGCGCTTTTCGGGATGGAGCTTGCGCATTCACCTAGGCTATCTGATATTGCTCGCGCGCTCGAAGAAAAGATCGGACTGCGGGCAACACACAAGCGATTGAGCCGCAATGCAGCGCGAAGTGAGTTGGCGCCGATCGTATCCGACAATCTACTCCAGCAGGGAGCAAGTCTTGTGCATGACGATACGCCACTGTTTCTCGACTGGTCGACTCTGTTGAAGAACCGCGCTGAGAAAATGGAGCATCTGAATGCCATTACCGACACGAAGGGGAACCGGGTCGGCAGAGGATACCATTTCGCTGAGGTGGTCGCGTCGGAAGTCGACAGTGACCAAATGACGCCGCTCTCGCAATCGATTTGGCCGGAGACCAATCCAGAGGCTGAATTTCTGAGTCACACACTGGAACTGGTGGCGCGCGTACGCAAGGCCTGCGGTGGGAATAAAGGAATCCTTGTCGCAGACCGCAGTGCCGATCATATGGGCCTGCTGCGCCACTGGACAGAAGATAGCACCAGCCGGTACCTCGTGCGTCTGCGCGGGCAAACCGAGCTGATTTACAATCGACAGATAGTGATCACGTCTAAGATCGCAGAGTCATGCGATACACCCTATGGCAAAAATGTGATGGATATTATGCGTCACGGCACGAAGCCTGAGTTCCTGCATTTTGGCTTCAAACCGGTACGACTACCTGTTGCGCCTGATCGACCATTGTCGCTGGTTGTTGTGCGTGGAGTTTCGCCCGAACCTATGACGTTGCTAACCACTGAACCTGTGCGGAACAACCGCGTTGTTTTGACTGCACTTGTTGCGGCCTATTTCAGACGTTGGCGCATCATGTCCACCAAATTACGTTTTTACGAACGTCACCAGCGTTCGAAGATTCGAGTGCTGGGTTTCGATGGGATACGTAACCTTTCGATACTGGAATTTGCCCTTGCGTCCCTGCACGCGCGAATACATAACGAAGAGGGGAGCAACGTCTGGGGGGGCGATAGTCTCCACGTTATTGAAGAAGGTATCGATCTGTACAGCGTCCGACAGACTGAAATACCAAGGATCTCTGACCCGACCTAATAGTTGAAATGAGGGTCATGCATTGCTTGCCACGATTACAAGCAACATAGTAGGCGTTTCGATTATCCTCTGGCGAACAATCTATCCAACGAGACAAATCACCCACCATGGGCTACTCAATTTTGATGACCTGCGCTCCCATGTCGGCAAGCGTAGCGCCCGCCTGAGGACCCTGAACTAATTGGCCTACATCGATTACCCTGACACCCTTTAGTGCTTTGTTCATAAAATACGCTCTTCAACCTGTGTGACTTAAATGTGTTTCGACATACGTCACTTAAGTATTCTAGATCATTGACTATTCAGACATTGGCCATCCTTTACAGGAAACCGACCCCACGAACTTCTTTTCACAAAAAAACCCAATCAAGATACTTCTGAAATCCGGGATAAATGCGGTTTAAAGTGAATAGATTTTCTATGAAAAATAATGAAATACTCGCGCCAGCACTACCTGCTGACAAAGGCGTCTATCAAATAAATACGAGAGGGGAAAAAGCGCTCATTCTAAACGGCGACATTAGTTTTCCTTCGGCCGTTCTCTATCGCTCGCGGTTAGAGCACAACATTGAATGGATGCAGAAATTTGCCAATAAGGCAGGTGTCTCCCTTGCACCTCACGGCAAAGCGTCAATGATGCCAGCATTGTTTCAGGAACAAATCATGGCCGGGGCATGGGGCATGACAATGGGAACAAGCCATCAGGTCGCGGTTGCAGTCTCAGCGGGAATCAAACGCATATTAATGGCCAACCAATTGGTGGGCTACGCGAACATGACAATCATCTCTGACCTGATTGAAACCATCGAATATTTTTGCCTTGTGGATAATGTTGACAATATCAGGCAACTGGACGATTTCTTCACTCTCAAAAACCAGCAACTCAATGTTCTGATTGAATATGGCATGGTCGGTGGCCGCTGTGGTTGCCGTTCGCAAGAAGACCTTATCGCTGTACGCGACGCGATAAAAAGCTCTACCTCTCTAAAGCTGGCCGGTATTGAAGTTTACGAAGGTCTCATTCACGGTGCGGATGCTGAGGAAAGAATCACTTCTCTCCTCAACGAAGTGGTCGATACATTTACAGCTTTCGACAAAGAAGGTTTTTTTGACCGCAAGCCAGCGCTCCTCACCGGTGCAGGTTCGGAGTGGTATGACATTGTGGCTGATGTTTTTTCTGAAGCATGTCAAAACGGCGCCATGCTGCCAATCATCAGACCAGGCTCATATGTGATTTATGACAAAGGCGTATACGAGGTTTCGCAGAATAAATTGATGAAGCGTAGTGAGATGGCCAGATCTATTGGTTCGGACTTACAGTCCGCTCTTGAGATTTGGGCTTGTGTACAATCTGTCCCAGAGCCTGGTTTTGCCGTTGTGGGCATGGGAAAGCGAGATGTTGCTTTTCATGCTGGATTACCGCAACCACGGCTTTATCATCGACCCGATCGAGATTCTGGCCCTGACAAACCATCGCCTGTTGTTCTAGAAAGTGGCTGGGAAACTCTTGACGTCATGGACCTGCACACTTTGGTTCGCTTCCCGAAAGACATAGGCTTGAAGCCGGGAGATATATTGGCATTTTCAACATCTCACCCCAACTTAACTTTGGATAAATGGCGATCTGTGTGCATTATTGATGACGATTACCGGGTCATCGATACAATGCAAACCTTCTGCTAAACCTTTTACAGTCATCGTAGGCAAGGAGTTCTACCTTGAAAAATATCCTGTTCGTACTGGTGCTGGCCTCAACCAGCGTGAGCGCCGCTGCCGTGAAGAACCTGTCGTCGACGACAAGCTTGCCCCTCAAGTCCGAACGTACAATAGAATTCTCGACCGATGAGGGGACCTGGATTTCCCTGGATGTTTCGGGGGATGGGAAGACGATCCTGTTTGAACTGCTGGGGGATTTGTACACGCTCCCGATGACGGGCGGCGATGCAGTTGCCATCACGCGTGGCATGGCCTTTGATAGTCAGCCTTCCTATTCTCCCGATGGTGTTCACATCGTGTTCGTGAGCGATCGTGGCGGCTCCGAGAATATCTGGATCGCGAACGCGGATGGCTCCGATCCAGTTCCGCTGAGCCAGGATTCGCAAAGTCTATTTGTATCGCCAAGCTGGACGCCGGACGGCGAGACCATCGTCGTTACTCGCCTTGGCCAAGGCAACGATCTATGGGATCGCAGCGAAGAAATCTGGATGTATCCGATCAATGGCGGCGAAGGCGCCCGGGTAACCAAGGGCAAGTCGAATTTCGCGATGGACCCAATAGCCAGCCCGGACGGTCGTTACCTGTACTACGCCAAGCGCTCGTTCAGACCGTGGCTCGAAATGAAATTCCAACTTCCATCGAGCCAGATTGTGCGCCGGGATCGTACCACGGGCGATGAAGACGTGATCACAGAGGCGCTCGGGAGCGGTTTGACGCCAGTGCTCTCGCCCGACGGTACGCAATTGGTTTATGGGACTCGATTCGAAGCGGAAACGGGATTGCGGATCCGTGATCTCGCCACGGGCGAGGAGCGTTGGTTGAAGTACCCGGTTCAGCGTGATGCTCAGGAGTCATACGCTGAACGCGGGCTGCTGCCGGCGTACGCATTCACGCCCGACGGTAAAGAGGTCGTGCTTTCCTATGGTGGCAAGATCCATCGCGTAAACGTGGCGAGCGGCGAAGCACGCGAAGTACCTTTCATGGCCAAAGTCTCGCAAGACGTGGGCCCGCTGTTGAACTTTCCGGCGCGCGTTGAGCAAGGACCCGTCAAGGCTCGCATTATCCAGGACCCGTCGCAGTCACCGGGCGGGAAGCGCCTGGCGTTCTCTGCTTTGACACACCTGTATACGATGAGTATCCCGGACGGTCAACCCGTCCGCATTACATCAGGTGACGACCGGGAATTTCAGCCTGCCTGGTCACCTGATGGAAAGTGGCTGGCCTATGTCACCTGGTCGACCGGGGGTGGACATATCTGGAAGGTCCGTACGGATCGGCAAGCCGTACCGCAACAACTGACTCGCGTATCTGCTTTCTATCGAAATCCGATCTGGTCACCCGATGGTCAGCGCCTTGTTGCCGTAATCGGGCCACGACAGGCACGGGTCGAACGCTACGAGGACTATCCGGACAACCGCGGGACTGGTGACAACCTGGTCTGGATATCTGCGGACGGGGGCGATATCAACGTCATCGTGCCCGCCCGTGGCGTCATCACCCCACATTTTGGGGGCGGACAGGACCGTGTCTATGCATACGGCGATCAGGGACTGATCTCAATGCAGTTCGACGGCACGGACCGGCGCACGCACGTCAAGATTGTCGGAGAAGGGTGGGGGCCGGAGCCAAAGCGGGCCCAGGTCGCTCGCATCAGTCCTGATGGGCGCCATGCATTGGCGCTCGTGAATGAGCAGCTTTATGTGCTTGGCGTGCCCGGCAGCGGCGAAGCGCGACCAACAATAAATGTCAGCGCCGCATCGGAGTCTGTGCGGAAGATCACCGAGGTCGGAGCCGATTACTTCGCGTGGGCCGATGGTGGATCAACCATCACCTGGGGGCTGGGATCTTCCTTTTTTCGCCAGCCTCTAGCAGATGTGTTTTCGGATGCGTCGAACACGTCGGTTGAAGAAATCAAAACTGTCGTTGAACGACCTCGCCATATCCCGAAAGGCGTAATCGCACTTCGCGGTGCCCTAGTGATCACGATGCGCGGCGAGGAGCAAATCGCCGATGCCGATATTGTCATCACTGATAACCGGATCACGGCAGTCGGGCCGAGGGGATCGGTCACCGTCCCCGAAGGCGCGCGGATATTCGACGTCGATGGGATGACAATCATGCCAGGGATCGTGGACGTCCATGCGCACTGGTTCGAAATCCGGCGTGGCGTACTCGATTTGGAAAACTGGAATTTTCTCGCCAACCTGGCTTATGGCGTCACGACGGGCCGCGATGCAGTGAACTCCTACGACATTTTTGCCTACCAGGATCTCGTAGACGTCGGAGAAATACTTGGCCCGAGGGCATTTTCAACCGGGCCGGACATCGGACAGAACGCGAATCTTCGATCTGCTACGGACGCAGATAGTGCAGTGACCAAGTTTGCAAATTACTACCGAACGAAAACCTTAAAGTCCTACCTCGTTGGTAATCGGACGCAGCGGCAGTGGGTGGTGGCAGCCAGTAAGAAACACGGCATGATGCCCACCACGGAAGGTGCCTCCAGCCTGAAGCTGGATCTTACGCATGCGATCGACGGATTCAGCGGCAACGAGCACAGTTTCGGGACTGCGCCCATTTATAAAGACGTTGTTGAATTGGTGGCGCAGGTTGGAATGTTCTACACGCCGACCCTTATGCAGGCCTACGGCGGGGCCCGTGGCGAGCACGACTTTTATTTAAGCACGAAGGTTCATGACGATCCTAAGCTGCAACGATTCATTCCCCACAACCTCCTCGATTCACGGACCAAGCGGCGACCTTGGTATCGAAAGGAAGAATACGTCTATCCGAGAGCGGCCGCCGCGGCAGCCAAGATTGTCCGTGCCGGTGGACGCGTCTGTGTCGGGTCGCACGGCGCGATGCAGGGGATTTCAGCTCATTGGGATATGTGGGCGATGCAAAGCGGCGGCATGACGAATTACGAAGTACTGCGAGCGGCGACTTTGCACGGTGCAGAAGCGATTGGCTATGCCCAGGATCTTGGCAGCATCGAAGCAGGAAAGCTCGCCGACCTGATCGTGCTCGTCGAGAACCCGTTGGATGATATCCGGAACACCAACACGATCAAGTATGTGATGAAGAACGGCGAGATTTTCGAAGGCGACACGCTCGAACAAATTTGGCCGCAGCAGAAAATGCCACCTCGATTGTGGTGGTGGGATGAACACATAGGAGACTCCCAATGAATTTGGACATGCGCAGAATGTTTACTCGCCAGTTACTATTCGTGTTTTTGTTTTTGCCAATGGCTTATGGCGCGAATGCTTAGGATCTGAAAGTCCTTATATCTGCCGATATGGAAGGGGTCGCAGGCGCGGTCGACTAGGCCCAGATGGGGCCGAGCGGATTCGAATATGGCCAGTTTCGAAAATTCATGACGGCGGAAGTCAACGCGGCCATTACAGCAGCGCGCGATGAAGGTGCGACCGAGATTTTCGTCGCTGATTCACACGGCAATGGCCTGAATCTGTTGCTGGACGAATTGCCGCAGGACATCATTCTTGCCAGGGCCTGGCCAAGACGACTCGGCATGATGGAGGGAATCGACGAAAGCTTTGATGCAGCGATATTCATTGGCTATCACGCCAGTGCGGGCAACACGGGCGGCATCGCCGCTCATACAATGTCGGGTGCGGATTTTCTCTCCGTAAAAATCAATGGCATGGAAATTACTGAAGGTGGAATCAACGCGCTGATTGCCGGGCACTTCGGGGTTCCTGTTGTGATGATCAGCGGCGACGATGCTGCAGTGCGCGAAGTGACTGACATGGTGGGACCTATTGAGGGGGCTGTTGTGAAGTGGCATTACAGTTACACCTCAGGCCGGACTCTAATGCCAGAGGCAGCGCAAGCTCTGATCAAGGAAAAAGTTAAGGCGGGCCTCCGGCGCAGGCACGAACTGAAACCTTTCCGCATCGAAGGACCCTTGAGTCTGGATCTGACGTACAAGAATGACAAAGCGTGACCCGACCTGTCGGTTTCCGGGTTGTTGCGCCAAGAAATATACAGATGCCCACCATATAGAACACTGGGCAGACGGTGGTGAGACCAGTCTCGACAACCTCGTCACGCTGTGCCGACATCATCACCGCTTGCTGCACCGCGGTATCTACGAGATATCTGTAGAGAATGCCGAGTTGGTGTTTACCACCCACTCCGGGGAGGAGTTCGGGCTGCAACCATTACAGCCACCTCTAGAGAAAATCGGCTACTCTGTGGATTCGCGAACTTGCGTCCCCAACTGGTACGGCGATAGCTGTGACTACGGCATGGCAATTGATGCTCTGCTTCAGCGAGACCAAGCGCGTTTCAGCGGAAACGCGGACGGTGCGACTCCGTAGTTTGAGCAAGAATCGGGTCGATTGATTAAAGCCTCCTCTCTATAGTTCTTGCAACATAAGCCCCAAGGAGAAGCGGGATGTCTGATCAAGAGCAGGTTAACTACCATCGCATAGCAACGGCCATAGACTATATAAAGGCCCACTTTAGAGATCAGCCGTCGTTGGCTGACATCGCCAAGGCCGTCAATATCAGCCCTTTTCATTTTCAGCGGCTCTTTACCGAGTGGGCAGGTGTGAGTCCCAAAAAATTCATGCAATACTTGAGCGTTGAGTACGCGAAGCAATTGTTGAATGCAGAGCAACCCACACTGCTTGAGACGGCGCATCAGACCGGCTTGTCCGGCACCAGTCGGCTGCATGATCTTTTTGTCAATATTGAGGGGATGACGCCGGGAGAGTTCAAAAATGGCGGTGAGAATCTCGCTATCAATTATTGCTTTGCGGAAAGTCCCTTCGGAAAATTGATTGTGGCGTCAACAGCGAAAGGTGTTTGTCATATGTTTTTTGAGGACGATGAGCGCCAGGCCCTTGCGGGTCTCACTGCGAGATTTCCCGGCGCGCAATATCATCAAGTAGTCGACAAATTCCAGCAAGACGCACTGTTCATTTTTCAAAATGACTGGAAGCAGTTAGATCAGATCAAGCTGCATCTAAAAGGTACCGAGTTTCAGCTTAAGGTATGGGAGGCCCTGCTAACTATCCCTATGGGCCAGTTAACCAGCTACGGTCACCTGGCCCAGCGAATCAATAGGCCCAAAGCGTCCAGAGCTGTTGGTACCGCTATTGGCAGTAATCCCGTGGCCTTTCTTATTCCTTGCCACCGCGTGATACAAGGCAGTGGCAAGCTTGGAGGCTATATGTGGGGTACAACCCGTAAGTCCGCCATGATTGGTTGGGAAGCGTCGAAAGTGGGTGGGTAAGTCATGTCTCAGATGAGGGCTCGGATAGAGGCAATCGATTGGCAGAAGGTGGAAACGAGCCTGCATGAAAAGGGCTTCGGCATCGTGCCAGGTGTTCTTTGTGCACCGCAATGCAAGGAATTGATTGAAGCCTATGACACGCCACTGGGCTATCGAAAAACGGTGGACATGCAGCGGTACCGTTTTGGGTTGGGGGAATATAAGTATTTTGAGTATCCATTGCCCGAGATCGTTCAAACCTTGCGGGAATACGTCTACCCACAATTAGCACCCGTGGCTAATGTGTGGATGGATCAATTGAACCTGGACACGCAATTTCCATCATCCTTGCGGGAGTTGCAGGCGTTATGCGTGGCCAGTCATCAGCGAAAACCGACACCGCTGCTCCTGAAATATGGCGAGGGTGGCTTTAATACCCTGCATCAGGATCTCTATGGTGACGTATATTTTCCGTTGCAGGCCGCACTCTTTCTGAACGAACCGGAGGTAGACTATGGGGGTGGCGAATTTGTGCTAACTCAGCAAATACCGCGGGCGCAGTCACGTGCCATTGTGTTGAAACCGAAGCAGGGGGATATGGTGATCTTCACCACCCGTTTTAGGCCGATGAAAGGCGCACGAGGCTACTACCGGGCTAACATGCGACATGGGGTTAGCGAGGTGACCCATGGCCATCGGCACACTCTGGGTATCATCTTTCACGATGCCGTGAGCTGAACAATGATTCGGCACGTTGACATTGGCCGGTGCAGCCTGAGGGCAATGATGAAAAACGGCGGTATTAGCCTCGCCGGCAATCGTCGATTGAAGATTTATGGCATGCTGGAGTGCCAATCAGGCAAGCGAATGAAGCGAGACAACCGAGTATTCTTCGCCTCCAAAGATGCCGCAGTAAATGCGGGCTACAGGCCGTGTGGCCATTGTATGAAAAGTGAATATCGTAAATGGATTTGTTCAGACAAGCAGTAGATCACCCCGCCAACCTGTTGCCGAAGGAAGGTGTTGCGAAATACTACGGGATTTTGATTCCACTGGCCGCGGCCGATTCCTACTTTGACCGTTTGCAACAGGGCATAGCGTGGAAGAACGACGAAGCACTCGTCTTTGGCAAGCGCATAGTGACCAAGCGCAAAGTCGCCTGGTATGGCGCTCACCCCTTCGAATACACGTACTCAAAAACAACTAAACGCGCGCTGCCGTGGACCGACGATCTGTTGGCCTTAAAGGCCTTGGTTGAGAGGCAGGCAGGCGAGCAATTTAACTCTTGTCTACTCAATTTGTATCACAGCGGCGAGGAGGGGATGGCCTGGCACAGCGATGGGGAAAAAGACCTGAAAAGGAATGGCGCGATAGGCTCGCTTAGTTTGGGGGCAGAGCGGAAATTTTCATTTCGGCATAAGAAGACAAAAGAGACCGTGTCGCTGGTGTTGGAGCATGGCAGTTTGTTGGTGATGAAAGGTACTACGCAAAGTTACTGGCAGCATCGTTTGCCACCAACAAAAACTGTCAGTGCGCCAAGAGTGAATTTAACCTTCCGGAGTATTGCGGGTGGTGCTAGATAACATCAAAAAATTGGTGGAGGCGGCGGCTATCAAACAGGGGCTATATCTATCTGATAATAGAGAACAATTGACTCGATCAGTGTGATATGTGCCCCCATAGCTGCCCCAGCCGGAAGGTGCTACTAGTGTTTCAATCTCTCGAACAGCGGCATCCATGTGGAATCGCCCCTGCCTTTCTCGCGAAGGATAGGGAGAGTGTTGTTGGGGCAGTTCCGGGGGAGAACAACCTAAAAGTGACTCAAAAATCTGTGAATAGTTATTTTAAACAGTGTTTTCCGAGATTTCAAAAGTATCCTATATGGGATTTTTTTGCGAAAAGAAGTCTGTGGGGTAGTTTTTCTGTAGAGGATGGTCGATGACTGTAATGATGCTGAGCTACTGTCTTACAGACTGTTGGGTTGATCGCTTAGGGGATTTAAAGGTCGGGCAGGGGTGATGGCTTGTTTGACCGAGCATGCTTTAGGATTGAATAGCTGTCGCAGGTTTGAGCGGTGGTGGTTGCGCTTCAATATGATCCAAGATCTTCTGGATTATGTCTGGGTCAGTGATGTCGGTGATGACACGCATAGTTCCGCCACACGAGGGGCATAGGGTAATATCGAGGTTAAAGACTCTCTTAAGTCGTTGAGCCCAGGTTAGTGGAGCAACAAGTTCGTTCCGACTCGCGGCTTCTTCAGCCGCTTTGTGTTTTTTGCCAGCTGGTAGCTATTGTTTAGCTAGTCTGAACTACTATTTCGAAGCAGCGACAGGGAATAACGGGGCTCACACGCATGGGCAATACCATTCGTGCCCCCACATCAAATACAGGCATTTGGGATCAGGATAGACCTGGTGGGGCTAACCAATAGGGTCGGCTTGATTCTATGTGGTCAAGCAATCGATACAACAGGCGAGCAAAGAAGGCGTATTCGCCGACGTGAAACATCTTATAACCGCTTTAATATAATTGGCCTGGCGCAGAGTGGCGCTGGCCAGTTCATCCCTATGAGCCACCCCCCATAGCGAAGCGAATCATAAACCTGACTCTAACGGGGTTTTGCAGCTACTAATCAGGGTGTTGATTGTTTCTATGCCTCAAAGTACTTTGTAAAATCCCCTGGACTGGTTAAATGCCTGGTATCGTTGCGTTGAAGGCGCTTTGTCGCTGAGGGCTAGCCTCCGCCTAAACGATGGAGATTGTTCTGGTATGCCATCGATGACCAGGCAGCGTGGGCCAGCGCTCGAGACGACAACTGCGGGTCCAACTCGTGCGCGGGTATCAGGGCCCCGGCCTGGTAAACATATGCCACGACTGGCATATCCTTGCGCATAACAATCACCTGGTCACCCTCCATGTAGGCCTGGGTTGCGTTGTACTGCATAATTGCGCGACCGGGAAAGTGCTGCATATCCGGCCGGGTCAGGTCGTGGCCAATCATCGGGTGTACGGAGGACATGCCGATCAGGGATAACAGTGTCGGCCCCAGGTCAATCTGGCTGGCCACCGGTTTGAACACCGCCGATTTGATAGACCCACCAAGTATCAGTGCGGGCACATGAAATCGTTCGACGGGTACCATTTCGGCACCATGAACGCGCGAATTGTGGTCTGCCACGACCACGAACACCGTATTATCCCAGTATGGGGATTCACGCGCTTTATCGAAGAAGCTGCCTAATGCGTAATCGGCATATTTCACCGCATTATTAACGGTATTCTTGTCCTCATCAAAAAGCGTGATTCTGTTATCCGGAAATTCAAAGGGTGAATGATTGCTTGATGTAAATACGAGACTAAAAAACGGCGTATCGCCGGCCGCGTTGAATTCTTCATGGGCTCGGGCAAACAGGTCCTCGTCCGACACGCCCCAGGAACCGGTGAAAGTCGGGTGTTTGTAGTTATGCCTGTCGATCACCCGGGCAAATCCATTATTCATGAAAAATCGGCGCATATTATCAAATTGCGCTTCTCCCCCATAAATAAAGCTGGTGTCGTAACCCGATTGTGCAAGCAATCCGGCAAGGGTGAAGAAGTGTTTCTGTGATTTTCCCAACTTGACTACACTGCGTGCTGAGGTCGGGGTGAACCCGCTTACTACGGCTTCTATGCCGCGCGCCGAGCGTGTCCCGGTGGCATAGAGGTTCTCAAACCATAGGCCTTCAGCTGCCAACCTGTCCAGATTGGGTGTCAATGGCAGGCCACCGAGGCGCCCAACGAACTCTGCGCCGAGGCTCTCCTCGAGAATAATAACGAGATTTTTTGCGCGAATGCCCGTCAGCGGTACTTCCTGATGATGCAGGGTCGGTTGGAGGTCTGATATGAAATCGCGGGAATCGATCATCATCGAGTCCCGAACCTGCTTAACAATCTCCGTATCACTTATATCACTATAGCGATCACCCCCCGCAGCTTCGTGGCGCATTTCATACAATGCATACAAAGCCGTATAGATGGAATTCAACGCCAGGTCATTGGCAAGGGGATCGCTGGATAGCGCTACTGTGCTGGGATTAACAGGGCGATGATCCAGTGTAGAGCGCACCATGCCGACACACATTGCCAGTAATATCGGTGTGGCCAGCAGCAAGGCTAAGACGTTGACCGGCCGAATCGCCGCGCTCATAGGTTTGAGTTGCCGGCTGGTTGCCCAGGCCACAACAGTGCACAAAATCACCGCCAGTGACAGCGGTAACTTCTGCGTTGCCAGTAACGTAGCTCCCACCTCCCTGGGGTGATTCAGGTACTCCAGAAACAGGATATTTGGTCGTGAGTCAAATTGCAGAATGAACGAAGGTGTGCTGCACTCCATAAACAAGGCAACGACCAACATCGCGGGTAGATAGACCCGCAATAACCATCGCCACAGGGGTATAAGCAGGCTATTTGATGCCAGCACGGGAAGCAGCACTAGTGGTAATGCCAGGGTGAGTCCCAACGAAACCAGGTCGAATCGAAGGCCCTGAATCAATACAGGCCATAACATATTGGCGTCCAATACCCGTGTTAGCTGCCAGTTGACCAGGATTACCCTGGACAGGGTCAAAATCGCCAACAACCAAAGGGCATAACCGGCTAGCGGCTTTATTGCAAGCCACAAGGATCGATCACAGGAGATTGCAACGGGTGGTGTCGGTATAGATAAGTTTGCCAAACTGCAGGCGGTTGCAGCGCCGCGATCAATTCCAAAAGCCTTCAAATTAGCCCCTGTGTTCTTCAATGTGCATCTGCCGGGTCGACAGTACTATTAGAGTGAGGTAACGGATAATTTCTGTTTGCTACGGCGCTCCTGCATGGTCAGTATACACATCGATACTTAAGAAAACCTTAAGGGCACTGTGAATAGTTATTTTAAACAGTGTTTTCCGAGATTTCAAAAGTATCCTATATGGGATACTTTTTGCGAAAAGAAGTCTGTGGGGTAGTTTTTCTGTAGAGGATGGTCGATGACTGTAATGATGCTGAGCTACTGTCTTACAGACTGTTGGGTTGATCGCTTAGGGGATTTAAA
>Ga0233433_10002555_pt1 | contig 15782 bp, 37 predicted proteins | sample SI_122_August201_5_FD_179868 | JGI IMG/M metagenome (GOLD analysis project Ga0233433, IMG submission 179868) | Seawater microbial communities from Saanich Inlet, British Columbia, Canada - SI_122_August2016_100_MG | ecosystem: Environmental > Aquatic > Marine > Inlet | place: Canada: British...
ACCTTCCTAGCTACGATGAAAACGCCGAGTTGTGGGAAGTCTACTTTGAAGAATCTCCCACCCCTTGGAATCCTTATGCAGAAAGAGATGTAATTGGAGTCCCCATGGACTCGTCAGAAGAAGCTTGCGAAGTTTACAATCACTACAATCAAAATCCCGTAGGAGAAGAAAAAGAAAATGAAGAAACTACTAACTAAAATATATCGTTGGTTTAATCCGCTTTACCAAGTCGTTTACACGACCAAAGACGGCAGAACCGAGATGTACACCATCACAAAACCACAACACACTCATGAATTTGGAAACATGAAAGAAGGAAAGTCCGTCGTCGGCTTTAGGAGCTTCTGCGTTAATCGTGGGCATATCCGCTCCTTTCGCTACGATCAAATTGTTTCCTTGAACAAAGCTTAATATGAAAACAGAAACCAAAAAGCGGCACACCTTACAAGAAAGTTTGCGAAGGTTTGGGCACATGCTAGCCATTAGAGAGGAACGCGGGGACGAATCTGAGGAGTATCAAATAAAGAAAGCTCAGCACCAAAAAATGCTAGACGCCCTTTATCACAAAAAATCCCAAGTGACCTAAGTTGTTCTTAGCCAGCCACTTAGGTGGCTTGGCAGCCCGCCCCGTAAGTGCTTGACTATCAGTTGGTTGAGAGCGCTAATTAATTTAAGTTTTTCCTTGCGTCTATTGCCTGTGTATGTCATACTGTATTATATGATAACAAAAAGGAATCCAGACGACCCACGATATAAGATCGATACTACCAAGAAAGTATTCGTTTACAAAAACCTCCATAAGGACTGTTGGTCTATTAGGCAAGGAGGACTCGTTAAAGCTCATGCTACTGAACTTAATCTAGAAGGGTGTGACTTTAGAGTAAATCGAAAAGGGAGGTTGAAAGTTCTTCGAGAGAAGAGAAAGAATGTCCACGCAGGAGTTCGCGGTTACATGGGTGAGTCCACATGGGATACCTACCCCGAAGAATTGCTTGAAGAGGTTACTTACAATCCCTATAAATATAAGTCCTTCGTAATGAAAGGTACTGAAGCTCCCAGGTGGTTCGCTAATCAAGTTAGACTTAAACCCAGTAAAGTGATGGTAACGCCAATGTAATCGCAAACCCTTGCGAGTCAAGCACTTAGGTGGCTCGGCGGCCCGCCGCGCAAGTGCTTGATACTTAACGCTTTATGGAGGCACTTTTTTTCATTTAAGCTCACTTTTTCCTTGCATAAAGTTAAAAAATGCCTTAGTATATATACATAATGAAAATTAGAGAAGTTAAAGTGAGAAAGCCAATTCTCTTTACCAAAGCTCGACCCTTCACACTCAAAAACAAAACGCTAGACAGAAAACTCAAACACAAGAAAACTTATGTACATCAATCCTAATTTCTCCGATAACGAAAACGAATGCCCTCCTCCTGCCGATGAGGTTATGACTAATGGAATGGACTTTATTTTTGAGAAGTGCATTGAGCCAATGCACGAAAAATTGAGCGTTGAGGATATAAGCCTTATTGGCTTAATCGGCTTTAGCTTCAAGATCATCGCTGAACAAGCAACTATGTACGAGCAAATCGAAAAGAAGAATCAACTCTCTGACGAAGAAAATTCATTTGAGAGAAATTAATCCTTGACAATTTAACCAAGCTAACCTATTATTATACTTATGAATAATCAAGAAAACAACACCACTCCTCGCAAATCTGTTAACCTTAGCATCTGCGGAGGCAATCGCACTCTCGTTGATTATGAACTTGTGCAGTCAGTTCCGACTCCTGCTGTTTCATATCGGAGTAAGCCCAACAAGAAAACTGGCGAACTTGCCGTCTCCCATCAACCCATCGCTCACCACGAGTTAGTCGAAAGGACTAAAGGGTTTTTGGATGATAATGGTTTCACCATTCAAGATGAGGTTCACTCCCTCGCTAGGGAAAACAACCATTACTTTGGTTTGTTTGCCGTAGACCATCCCAATCGGGCAGACTCTGATCGTGGTTGCGTAATTGGATTGCGAAACTCTCACGACAAGACTTTTCCTGCAGGACTTTGTGCAGGGGATGCTCCTTTCGTTTGTGATAACTTAATCTTTACCAATACGATTAAGCTCGCTCGTAGGCATACTCGCAACATCTTGCAAGATTTGAATCTCACAATCAACCGAGCAATCGGAAAGTTGTTTGGATTTTGGCACGGACAAGACCAACGCATTGAGGCTTACCAAAACCTTGAGCTTGGGAACTCTGTGGCTAATGATATTGTGATCCGAGCTTGCAAAGCAGGTGCAATCCCTAAGAGTAAAGTTATGGATGTTGTCAACCAATGGGAGTCAAGCGATCACCTTGAGTTTCGTGACCGCAACTTGAATTCTCTTTATAACGCTTTTACTGAAGTGTACAAAGGGAATCTTGTGGCACTTCCTGCTCGCTCTGACGCTCTCCATTCAGTCCTTGACTCTGAGGTTGATTTCAATATGCAAAACCATTTTGATTTTGATGATGAGGTTGTTGTTGATGAGGTTGAAGTTGCTACCGAAAGTGAGTTAGTCGGTGCAAATGTAAATGGGGAAGTTCCTGCGGAATATTACGAATAACCGCAAATAATTCCCTTGACAAATAACCCTTCCCGAGTGATCGGGGAGGGTTTTTTTTGTGCGTGAAAATGTAAGCTCCTAAGTTGTTGATGGTCAGGCACTTAGGCGCCTGGCCGCCGCGCCGCGTAACTGCTTGGCTGTCAACGATTTAAAAAATGCATTTAATTGAAGTTTTTCCTTGCCTTTATTGAGATTTGCTTTATTATTGTATTTAGTTCTTTTGATAATTTATCTTTCCCTAGCTCAGTAGTCTTATATGATTCATATCGGAGCGGTTGCCCTTGAAAGGCGTAAGTCACTTGCCGATACATATAGAGGGCGTAAAGTAAACTAAGGTGATCAACATCTGAGCTGGGGATTCTGTCAGCAAGACCTAACGATTACTGCAATTTTCGTGGAGGTTGGGGACTAAGTTTGCAGACTTGGGTAGCCCCAGCAGGTTCGACTCCTGCCATTGCTGACTCTCTTTATTAACTTTGGGAGGCAGTACTACGCCTAGTAGGACGACCCTTGAAAGCTTTATCAAGTGTGGCGACTTGGCTCTCAATTCACTTTTTAAAATTAACCCTTGACAATTCACACAAAATTTGAGAGAATTATATAATGCAAACAATAGATATCACACCAAAATGGGAGGCACTTATACCTGTGATGGTTCAAGTCCTCAGAAACCCAAAAGCTAAATCCGACTCCATCAGAGGCATTACCGAGGAACTTACTCGCCTTGCAAAGATTGTAGACGCTCAAAATGAGAAAAACAAAAATGAACGATAAATGAAAGAAACAGTAAAAATTCTGATGTCACGCGATGGATTAAGTCAATCTGAAGCGGTCAAACAAGTAGTCGGATTCTTTAACACGATGAAAGCTGATATTTATGATCATGGTGGTTCCCCCTGCGAATGGGAAAATGAGTTCGTTAGGGAGTTCGGACTTGAGCCTGATTACTTTGAAGATTTTCTCCTTAGGTTGATGTAAGTCATTGGCTACGAGTCACTTAGGTGGCTCGGCAGCCAGCCTCGTAAGTGCTTAAAGCTCAAGGGTTTAGGTAAGTCATTTTAATTGAAGTTTTTCCTTGTGTTTGTTTTATAATCTGTCATACTGTATAGTATGAACAGTAAAGAAAGAATGAAAGAATGGAAAAAGCTTCCCACAAACACTATTCCCTGGGAAACTTTCAAACGCCTAGTTTCTCAATTCGGCATGGAAAAAGGAATTGAAAAAGCAAAAAAAATCCTTGACAAGCAACGCTAATTGATCTACTATAAAGCCATGATTAAGCAAACTCTATTGACCGCAGGAAACCAAAAGATTCTCAAAGGCGAAAAACTTGGTTACCTAACAAAAGGAATTCACCTTGCTCCCGCAAACCTTTCGGGCTATGAGGTTTGCCAATGGAGAAGCAAAGGTTGCACAAGGGCTTGCTTGAATACCGCAGGGCGTGGGCAAATGCAAAGAACACAAGATTCTAGGATTGCCAAGACAAAACTCTTTTTCGAGCAAAGGCTAGACTTCCTTGCAAAGTTGACAAAAGAAATTACTTCCACTATCAAGTCAGCAGTCAAGAAAGAAATGACCGCAGTCTTTCGCCCCAACCTTACAAGCGATTTGACTTGGGAGAATATCGAAGATGCAAACGGGCAAACCCTCATGCAAAAGTTTCCCGAAACTCAATTTTATGATTACACAAAGTCGTTTCAGCGTATGGCTCAATTCTTAAATGGCGGTTTGCCAAGCAATTACCATTTGACTTTCTCAGCTTCCGAACATAACCAAAAGTTAGTTGAGATTGTTTTGCAAATGGGTGGTAATGTCGCAATCGTTTTTCGTGGTCAACTTCCCAAGACTTGGAAAGGTTTTGAAGTTATCAATGGTGATGAAAATGATTTGCGTTTCCTTGACAAGAAAGGCGGTTTTGTTGTCGGGCTAATCGAAAAAGGTCTTGCCAAGAAAGACGCAAGCGGATTCGTTCAAGAAGGGATAAACTCATAATGGAATATTATGATTCAGCCGAAAATCTCATGATCACAAGAGAAAGGACTTGCCAAGAGTTGAAAGCTCATGGGGTGGTTAATTTGCATGAATTTTTTGAAGAGTTAGGTTTTTTCTCTCACTACAAAGCTCAAGCGGTTCTTGACTGGTTAGGTTACTAAGTTATTGATAGTCAGGCGCTTAGGGCGGGCGGCAGCCCGATTCGTAAGTAGCTGATGCTCAGTTTGTTACGAAAGTGAAATTAATCAAACTTTTTCCTTGACAATTAAAACAAATTCAACTATATTATACTTATGACAGACAACAATACAGAACTCACAGGCAACGCTTTGCTTATGTACCTTATGAGCAGATTCAACATGACGAGGGAAGAAGCTCTCAGAAACATGAGACAACACGGACAAGATACAACTAACTTATAAAATTATGGAAGATAATACTTACAACGGGTGGAAAAACCACGCAACTTGGAATGTCGCACTTTGGATTCAAAATGACGAAGGGCTTTACCATTTCGTAGACGGAATGAGTTCTTATCAAGTTTTTGTGGACTCGATAAGAGAAATGTCAGGCGATAGCTCAATAGGTTATCAAACCCCTGACGGCGTTGCGTGGAATGATTCCGCACTAGACACAGAAAGGCTTGACGAACTCATTCGAGAGTTGAATGGCGAAGAGTCTACCGAAGCAGAAGATGAGGCTGAAAGATTCGCTCACACCGAAGAATGCGAAGAAGGGCACGACTACTACTAAGTCCTTGATGGTCAGTCACTTAGGTGGCTGGCTGCCGAGCTCGCAAGTACTTGAGTATGAGTAACTTGCGCAACAACTTTTTTTCATTTTTCTGCATTTTTTCCTTGCGTTTAGCCGTTAATTAGCTTACTATGTATTTATGAACGATAAGAAAGATAAAGTAACTCTCCCAAGTTTTGACGACTTGGACTTCAAACCTCACGCAAATCACCCCGATGGGATTCAAGCTCGCTTGAAGATTGGGCATAAAGACCGATTTGAAATTTCGGTGGTAGCCATGAATGGCGACAGAGAAATTGGTGGTTTATATGGCAACGCTCTAGCTGACACCTACGAAGTCGCAATGTTTCATTACGACAAGATGCTTCCTTTGGCGAAGTATGACGATGTTCTCGGTTGGCAAACTCCCGATCAGATCACCAAGTTGATGCACCAAGCGATCCTCAATGACTTTGCTTGGGTCACTTTACTCTATGGGATTAGGAATGATTACGCTCAAAGCTTGAACCATTAAACCTTGACAACTCAACCTTATTAAGCTACTATTATAACTATGAAAGATAAAGAACTAACTCAAGAACAACGCATTGCGATCATTCGCCATGCCCACCAATCCTCCTTAACTATCGCTCCATCCAAGTCTGTTGTGGAATTCATTGAAGAAATGAATTGCGAATCTATTGCTCCCGATTATGTAGTAGAAGCACAGAGAGCGGATTTGGAAGATGAATCTCAATTTCTTTTCACCGATTCTGCTGAGTCGATTGATGAAGAAGAAGAAAGCCTTGGTCTCAGCGATGAGATGAAAGGTATATACGAAAACCAAAACTAAACCACACGAAAATTATGCAAACTGAATTCTCATTCGTAGATCAAGCTAACGCAGTCGAAGCCTATAAGCCTTTGGCAGTAAACCAAGAGGGCGACAAATTGTGGTTCTCTTACAAGAACGCAGTCGGGTCAATCATAAATGCCTTCTATGATTATAAGACTCGATCCTTTAAGTCTGTGGTCGAAGGAGACCAATACGGAGACGGAGTTGCAATTCGCAATCTCGTTGCTCGTCCCGTTGTAGATTCAATCTTCAACAAGTAAGGGCGAATTATGTATTGGGAACTTTTATTATTTTCTCCTTGGGTTATAGTATTTTATATAATGCACAAAGACATTATTGGGTGATATGGAATTGATATTCATCCTAATATTATGCGTTGCCTTTTGGTATCAAATAGTTGACTAACCTTTCTTACTAATCGTATCAAGCCCCCCTAAGTGACTGAGTATCAGGCACTTAGGGCGGGCGGCAGCCTCACCCGTAAGTAGTTGCGTATCAGGGTCTTACGGGCCGTCGTAAAAGTAGTCTGGCTTGTATTCGCTCATATGAGCCATGTCAGCTAGGTAGTCGCCCCATTCTTGAAGTTGGACTTCTAGGTCGTTAGCTTTATTCTCAAGCACGACCACTTCCGCTGGAGTAATGCCTAGGGTGTCTCGACTGGAGATCCATTCACGAATTTCATAAATGCGACTCTTGATTGATTCTATATCTTGTTGATTCATATTTTATAATTTAACATTTTTTTTCTGAAATTGCAAATCTTTTTTTCTTATTTTTTTCTTTTAGATTTTACTTATAATCATAAAAGCTATACTAATGAGGAGCAAATAGATATGGGAGCAAATACCCAAATAGATAAATACAAAGAATTATATATTATTATAGTATATATATGTATATTATAAGTTATTGATTATCAAGTACTTATGACTCGGGCTGCCGCGCCCCTAAGTGCCTGGGGCTCAGCGACTTAGGCGCCCTCGTAATCTGAGGGACGAGGGGGAGCGTAAGGGTCAGAGGAACCCGCGAGGTCAAGCATATCAGCCTCGAACTGCTCGTCGCGTTGGGGTTGCATGGCCGCCAACAGTAGACGATCAAGCTCGGCCTCGGCCATGACCACTTGGCCTTGAGCTTGGGAGGAACCGCACTCGGAGGCCTCGGCGTTGTCGGTGATAATGCCTTGAAGGCGGATCATTTCGCGTGTGATAATCATAAAATCAATATAAGGTAAAAGAGTTAGTTTGTCAAATTATTTCTTCAAAAAAAGTTTTTTGAGATTGTGCTTGACAGGTTATTGACTTTATGCTATAATGCGGGCTTCTGTAAGTCGTTGGTTGTCAGACACCTGCGGAGCGGGCCGCCGCGCCCCTAAGTGCCTAAGCCTCAGTGACTTATGAGGCGGGGAACAATCCGTAACGGCGTTTGCCGTTGGCGTTGGCGATGCGAGAACGGAGGAGCTTTTCGGCGTCACGCTTCCGCATGGCTATGGATTCGACTTGCCAAACGGATCCCGCTTGGTTGAGAATGGATTTTAGGATGTACATATTTTTTTGAGTTTATTTTTGGTTGATTATGTATAGAGTCTAAGCTAGTTTGGCTGAATTGTCAAGGGTTATTTTCACTTTCCACGAGAAAGATCTAAGGTCTTTTGAGCTTGCTCGGCAATGTCTAGCATCCAGTTGACAACATTGGAAGCGTGGATCTTTGCATTTCTGCCGTCCTCTACCATTTTGTCTTGAGCGACTTTGGCGATGATCTCGGCGGAACGCCCAAGATCAAAGATTTTAGAATTGAGGATGAAATTTTCCTCGGTGATTATCTCTTTGAATTTCGTTTTCATATATATAATGTAAACTAGTTTTGGTGAAAAGTCAAATTTATTTTGCTTTTTTTTCTGCTATTCTATTTATGTACCATTCGGCATTATCGCCTTGTTTTGTGTCAAAACCACGCTTAAACTGAACTTTAGTTTGGAGCTTGTTTACAAGAGCCTTTACTTTTCTTCTTACTTCGTGCTTGTCTTCAGCTTGAATTTCAAAGATGTTATTGGTCATATGCGTATCAATGAAGGAGTTTGTGTTGGTGTTCCACAATGGAATTTTTATTTCTCTATCTAAAGAGCAGAGATGGACATTTGCGATGAATGTTTTATTCTTAATCATATATATAATGTAAACTAGTTTTAGTGAAAAGTCAAATTTATTTTCACTTTTTTTTAGTCAAGTTTGGTCTTGTGTTTAGCCTTGCGGGGAAGAATTTTGTTCTTCCTTTTGTGTGGGGTTGACTTGCTCCACGCTTGGCGAGAAATTGGAACTCTTACTTTAACTTTCATTAATCAACTCCAATTGAGATTTTTTAGACTTGTGTGTTGCTTTAGCCACCTGCGGAGATGGTGAAAGCCATTACTTGACCAATGGTTGAAGTATTGCTTGCCATCGCGCAAAACAACTCTGTAACCTTTTGCGGTCTGAATGATTTCTTTAACCTCTTCGCAAGTTTTCATTTGCTTGAATATTTTTCGGTTCTCTTTGCCCGAATGTCCTCCTTTAGCCATTGTATTTGTCTCCTTTGGATTTAAGCGAAAAACGGATGAAGCTTGACATCTCGCAAGCGGATGCCATGAACAATGTTGGTTCTGTACTTCCGTACATTAGCACACGCTCCCCAAGTTGGATGCTGAATTGGATCATCAGCGAGTTGATAGATTTTACCGCAACGAGTGACGACTACATCGCCCTTTTTGAGTTTCTTATTTTTGTTATTCATGTATATAAATCTAAAGCATTTTCCAAGGAATTGCAAGGAAAACTTTTGATTATTTTACTGCACAATGCGACTGAAAAAAAGTTTGCATTTATGCAACTTTTTCCTTGACAAGTCGAGCGATTTCTGCTATAGGGGGACTATGTGCAAGTTGTTGACTATTAGGTACTTACGGCGCGGGCCGCCGAGCCACTTAAGTGCTTGACCCTCAACAACTTATGTCAAATGGAGTCGAGGATCATTATTATGCCGATGGCGCAGAGTGGGGCGATTGCAATTGGAGAGAGTGCTATTATTAGGTCGATCATATTTTTTGTGTTTTTTTAGATGTTTGTGCTGAAGTTGTTTGCGTCCTCGTGGAGTGAGTAATCGACAAGATTGTTGTGAGTAAACATTCTTTTGTGATCTTTACGCCAAACAGTTGTTTTCCCAAAATCTTTGCAATTTCTCGCGAAGTCCTCGGCTGATTTTAAGCTCCAGAAGTATTTTACCTTTGAAAAGCCCACAAAGTAGCGAGTTCGTAAAAGGGTTTGAAAGATGAATTTCTTTAACATTAAACTCCCTTTCCTACTAGATTCCAAGCGGTGTGACCTTTTGGAGCTTGGGCAGATTGGACGCCAAAGTCACGAAAGGAAATGTCTTGAACATCCCAAACATCCGCAACTTGGGCAAACCATTGACCTTTAGTTGGTGCGGTTTTTTGGTATGGCAAAGTCTGAACTGTGCCGAGCTTGTCACCATTAGCGAGAATCATGTCAATGCGAGCTTGACGAAAAAGGATAAAGGGAATGTTATTTTTTATTTTAATCATGGTATTATTCTATAAAATTTTTTACTGGATTGCAAGAACTTTTTTCAACTTTCTTGAAGTTTTCCAAGCTCGTTGCGAGCGTGGTTGAGATGCAACGCACGAATCGAGCGAAGCGATTCCTTGCGTGAGCGATTGAGTTTATCTTGCCAAAAGGCAATGTCCTTTTGGAGTTTTTCGATTTTTTGTGTTTTATTCATAATTTCTTAAAGGTCTTTCTCGATTGTTATAAGTACAGTATGACAGAAATCTGAGAATTTGCAAGGGAATTCGTAAATTTTTTTTGTTTAGTTCGTAAAGTGTTGATAATCAACAAGAAAAAAAAGAAGTTTTTTTAAATGTTTTTCCAAGAATTTTGGATAAAAACTCATTCTCGACTTTTTTTGTTGCGTAAAACCCTGAAGCCCAAGGCTTTACGGCATTTTTTTTCTGTCGAAAGTTATAAGTTGTTGACTGACAGAGACTTACGTAGGGCGGTTGCCGCCTCCCTAAGTGCTTGGTAGGCAGGAACTTAGGTGGGCCATGCGATGACGATCAAAAAGAGAATGGCGAAAGGCAGGCCGATTGCTATTAGTAGTTCTAACATGTTGGATTAGTTTGTGTTTTTTTGTGTTAAAGATGATTGATTGAGGTTTCGCCCCACCCGTTCATTTTTGCGACTAGTCGAGCGACTTCCTTGCTATGCAAGTTTGCGTTCCTGAGGCAGTCGAGCAACATTGCTACGCTTGTAGCATGCTTTCCAGCTTGCGTGAATTCGTGAGACTTTTGCTCGTGGAAAGCGATTTTTATCGCAAGAGCTTCTTCGTTTATTGTTTTGTTCATATTATAAAGGTAAACGAGTTTAAGTGATTTGTCAAATTTATTTGCAAGTTTTTTTAGACTTGCTCGTTGCAATGCCTTGCAAAAGCAATGCCTTTAAGCTCGACAATTTCCTTGCGGAGCATTGAGCAATGCTTTGCACGAGTGGCAATCTTGCCAGCCTTGCGAGACTTGGCGAGCTTGTTTTCCCACCATGTAAGGTCGGCTTGCTTTTTGTTGAGCCTTTCGGCGAGTTCTTGATTTGTGAGAATATTCATAATTTTTTTGTGTTTTTTATATTTTAGTTGCGGAAACCACCTTAGTGCATTTCCAGACCCAAGTGCCTCCATCGAGACCCTTGTAGTATCGCAAAACCGCTTGCCAGACATTCTTGCCGTGAGACTGTACTCGGAAAGAGTGGGAGCAAGTGCGGTTTTGTACTTGTAGCATATAAGCATTGCCAGTGCGATGTGCTTGCCAACGAGCTTGACCCTTGCGAGCTTGCCCAGCTTGAGCCTTAGTCAATGGAGTAGCAGTGCGTGGTGCGGTATCCTTGGCGTGTATCCTTGCAAGGTTCGCTGGAGTAGTTGCATCCAAAACCATTTTCAGCACATCTAAGTTGATTATCTTATTGTCATTCATATATATAACCTAAAGCAGTTTTGCCTATTTGTCAAGCGATTTACAAAGTTTTTTTACTTTTTTTACTTTTTTATTTTTTTGTTGTAAAGCGCTGATATTCAACGACTTACGAGAGCAGGGAGCCGCCGCCGTAAGTACCTTATGGTCAGCTACTTAGGAACCTTATCCAATCCATTAGCACAATGCTGACGATGTATAAGCTGACTGCATAGGCTAGGACTTTAATGGGCTTTATTAGGACTTCTAATCTTTCGATTATATGCATTAGTTTACTTTTGTTTGTTTGTTAGTTGTTGAGATAGTAGAGGATCGAGGAAAGAGTCAAGAGTATTAAGTAAATCATCTACTAGCAAGACCCTCTAGTTCCGCAATCTTATTGTTAATGTCAAGCTCAATTGATCTTAGTGCATCGGCTTTGCTCTTGTTCTTAGATTGTATTGCATTGAACCTTTCAAGGCTTAACGCTTGCATTGTTTGTGTTAGTGCTTTTATTTTATCTTTTATATTCATATTTACCAACCCCTTGGCATTGTTCCATCTGAAAGAAAGCGTTCAGCTTCTAAAGGCGAGCAGTTCATATCATCGCAAATGTCAGCAAGCTTTTCTTCTCTTGCTTCTTCTCTCGATTGGCGATGCCTAGCGACTTTGCAAAAGCGTGGGTCGCCTTGAGCCATTGCCATTTCTTTGAGTTCATCAAACAAGTCCCAAGAAACAACCCCTTGCTTGCAAAAGTTAAATGCACACTGCTTGCGAGAAACGCCCTCGACTTCGGCAATGTGGCGAGCCATCTTGTCATTGTGAAAGCTAAGGCTTGCCTTGATTAGCTTATCTGAAACTTTAGTGAATGTAACGAATAGTAATTTCATATTATAAATGTAAAGGATTTTTAGTGAAAAGTCAAGAATTATTTTTAGTTATTTACCTCGCCCCACTTAGCAGGGTGAGAGTCGTCAACCCAAAGGACACGAACATTTTCATGCTCGCTTGCTTCAAGTTGTGCTGATCCTAGCGAAAGGAATTTGTGGGCAAAGTGGGAGCTTGTCCACCCCGATCCTACCATGCGTTTTTGCAGAAACCGCTTGTCAAGTTCCGCACCTATCTTTGTTATTAAGTAATGTTTCATGTATACAATGTATAGTGATTTCATGAAAATTGCAAGGAAAAAAGCAAGAAAGATTCAATTATTTTATTGGACTAAACCACTAAAAAAAGTTTGCATTTATGCAACTTTTTCCTTGACAAGTTAAGCTGTTTGTGTTATAGATCCTGTGTTCGTAAGTTGTTGACTATAAGGCACTTAGGGATTGGGTTGCCCGCCTCGTAAGTGCCTGATTATCAGTGACTTACCTAATGTCAAGAAGATTATTCAACTATTTTATTGGACAATTCTTTTGCGACTTATTCAGCCATAAAAAAGCCCTATCCCCCTAGGGGGATAAGGCAAGGCTTAAAAAGAAAAGGTTAGCTTGCTATTAGTGGTTGATGTAGAACAAAAGGCAAGAACAAAAAGCGAGAATTACAAATTCCATTACAAGGAAAAAGGAACGGGTGGCAAGGATTGGCTTGCTCCGTCGTGACACTTAACGAACCAATCAGTCGAGCTAATGGGTTGCCCGTCAAGGCAAGGCTCAAAAGCTACTTGGTGAAAGTTCATTTCAGCTATGCCGTTGACGCGTTCGCGTGTCGTTGGAGTATTCCAACCCGCAAGGGTGGCAAGAACTAGCCCGCTTACATCTCGGCGGATTATCTCGTTGCCATGCAAGAAAACGCTCGTGCCATCTGTGCGAGTGTTTCCGACTTTTAAGGATTTGCCTTGTTCAAAGGCTTTCTTGATTTGTTCTGTGGCTTTTCTCATTTTAGTTTTCCTCGGTTACGATAGAAACTCGACTGCCTTTGCTTTCGAGCTTTTCTTTCTCAAGTTGAGCGAGGCGAATTGCTTTTGCTTCGCTTCGTGCGTTGTTGATGAGATCCCCAAAGAGGCGAATGTCCCACCAATTGGAGAAGTTTGAGTTTTTCTTTATTGTTATCATTGCTTGATTGTAAACTGTTTTCGTAATTAACGCAAGGAAAAAACTACTTGGTGAAGTAGTCTTTGACTTGCTCGGCAGTTGCCTTAATGAGATCAGAAACAAAAACCTCTGACTCGAACAAATGCTCTTGATTGTGGTGCTTTATGGTTGCAACCATCCAACGCTTTACGCGAGTAACTGCGACCAATCGCACGACTTTATTGTTGACCTTTGAATGGTAAAGGCTTCCGACTTTTAATCCTTTTGTAATGTTCATATATATAATGTAATCTATTTTCTAGGGAATTGCAAGGAAAAAATTAACTTTTTAACTCGGCAAGCTCAAGCTCGACCTTTTGAAGCTCGGGCAAGGCAAGCATTTCGATTGCCATTTCAACTGTGGAATGAGTTGCGGGAGTTGCATTGCTCCGAGTTAAGGCAATGGCGTTTTGGATTTCCTCGATCCGAGATTCGAGAATTGCGATGTTGATTTCTTTTGTGTTATTCATATTATAAATGTAAACGATTTTTAGTTAAATTGCAAGGAAAACTTTCAACTATTTTTTTGCACGATCCCTCCCCCTTTTTTTGAATTTTTTTCTACCCCCCCACCCCTGTTATTGGCGGGGGGTGCCTTTTCTCAAAATCTGAAGGGCGTAGATTGGGGGGTAGTATACTTTTTTTAAAAAAAATCGGCGCATTTAGCAAAAACAACTGTAATATATAGTATATATGCCAAGACGTAAGAAAGCTGACATAGAAGACGCTCAGGAAATTGAACAAATCATAGGCTCGTTATCAAAGACTAAAATAAAGCTTAAGAAAATAGATTTCACTGAGAAGCAGCAAGATCTGCTTAAGATAATATTTGATAGAAACACCAAGATAGTATTCATAGGAGGCCCTGCGGGGACAAGCAAAACTTTTATGGCTATATATGGAGCCCTACAATTATTCAACATGAACAATAACTATAGTATTAGTTATGTGAGAACTATTATTGAGAGCGCTGACAGAGGAATGGGTGCCTTGCCAGGAACCGTTGATGAGAAGTTTTGTCCATTCATGATGCCATTGAACGATAAGCTTTTTGAATTAATGTCTGCCCCAGACGCAAAAATGATGACAGAGAAAGGGGTTGTATCAGCAATGCCCATAAACTACCTAAGGGGCGCTAGCTTGAACGATCAGATAGTAATTGCAGATGAATCTCAAAATTTTAGCGTCAAGGAGCTGGTTACTCTTATTACGAGAATAGGAGAAAACACTAAAATGATCATTTGCGGAGATCCAATGCAGAGCGACATCAACGGCAAGACTGGGTTTACTTCAGTTAAGAAAATATTTGATGACGAGTCCAGCAAGAAGCAGGGTATCCATACTTTTGATTTCGACCACAGAGATATAAAGAGGAGTGAAATATTAAAATATATAGTTAAGAAATTAGAAGAATTATAAAAAGTGTATATAGAAATATGCACAACAATAAAGAAGGGGATAAAATAGCCTTTTCACTAAATGGCGAAGAAAAACAGGGGACAATACTTAAAATCTATACCAAAATAGGTTTTGATGACCATGGGAAAGAGTTTGTGGTAATCGCGCTATCTGATGCCGAGTTAACTATATACGAAAGCGAAATTACTATGTTAAAAAAAAATCTAGTAATAATTAATTAAAAACCCAAAAATATTATTGAATTAAAGGAAAGTGTTCATATAATAATAAATATATGAATAAAATAATAAACTACTTAATTTTTTCGATTGCTATGAGCACCGCAGCTCTTGCAGACTTCAAAGAGAAGAGGGTTGTTGTCAAACACCTTCAGGACATATCTGTTACCATCAAGTCTGAATCTGGGTACAATAAGTCGGAGGGATCTGGAGTTTTGATTGTCAGGAAGATAGGTGGCGAAGAGGTTAGTTTTGTTTGGACGTGCGCTCATGTAGTCGACAACCTAAGGAAAGTGAGGTCAATCGTGGGAGCGGAGGGAACTTCAAGGAAGGTTGTTGAGTTCAAGGATGCCGAAATAGTTAAAGAGCTCGTCGAAGGAGGAAGAAGGGTTGGGGAAATAAAGATGGACGCGAGGGTTATTAAGTTTAGTGATTATACTCATGGTCATGATTTGGCTCTACTCATGGTAAGAGCGAGAAATTATGGCAAGTCTAGCGCTAAATTCTATTTAAATAAAGATGAGTCTATTGTGCCTATTGGCACGAACCTCTTTCACGTAGGTTCGCTGTTGGGTCAAATGGGGGCGAACTCAATGACTACAGGAATCGTTTCTCAAATTGGAAGGATTGAAGACAAGGTTGAGTTTGATCAAACTACCGTTGCAGCCTTTCCAGGGTCATCTGGGGGAGGAGTGTTTCTTGAAAATGGGGAGTACGTTGGAATGATCGCTAGGGGAGCTGGTGAGAGTTTTAATTTAATGATTCCAGTTAGAAGGATGGTAAAGTTTGCAAAAGAGACTGATATGATGTGGGCCTTAGATCCAGACACTGAGGCTCCATCATTAAAAGAAATACAAAATATGTCTATAGAGGAGCATGGGCTAAAGGGAGCACCATCGGAAAAAAGCAA
>Ga0233433_10002562_pt1 | contig 15733 bp, 14 predicted proteins | sample SI_122_August201_5_FD_179868 | JGI IMG/M metagenome (GOLD analysis project Ga0233433, IMG submission 179868) | Seawater microbial communities from Saanich Inlet, British Columbia, Canada - SI_122_August2016_100_MG | ecosystem: Environmental > Aquatic > Marine > Inlet | place: Canada: British...
CGTTGGGGACGAGCACTACAACACGGCGCGTGAAGTGCAGCGTGTTCTGCAAACCTACAAGGGGCTGCAAGACATCATCGCCATTTTGGGCATGGACGAGTTGTCCGAAGAAGACAAGTTGGTCGTGGCGCGTGCGCGTAAAATTCAACGCTTCTTGTCACAGCCCTTCTTCGTGGCTGAAATCTTTACCGGCTCACCTGGCGTGTTCGTTAGCCTCGAAGACACCATTAAGGCCTTCAAGGGCATTGTCGACGGCGACTACGATCACTTGCCAGAGCAAGCGTTCTACATGGTTGGCACCATTGAGGACGCCGTTGCCAAGGGCAAGAAAATGGCCGAAGCGGCCTAAGCCGGAACTGAGACAGGAACGCACCCGTCATGGCGGATACACTTCAATTGGAACTTGTGTCACCAGCAAAACTGCTGATGTCGGAATCCGTCGGTATGGTCGTGGTGCCTGGTATCGAGGGTTACTTTGGTGTGCTGCCCGATCACATGCCGTTGCTTTCGACATTGCGCCCAGGTGTTGTGTCTGTGCATGACGGTGTGACCGATGCGCCGGCTAAGCAGTTTTTTGTCGATGGTGGTTTTGCAGAAGTGAACCCCGAAGGTTGCACCTTGTTGGTCGACGAAGCGATCGCGATTGATGAGATAACGGCCGACAATATTGCGGAACGCCGCTCCGCTGCTGAAGAGCTTATCCAGTCTGCTGATACAGACGGTGATCGCGCTGCGGCTGAAAAGAAACTCTTCATAGTTGAAGAAATGGCCCGGGCAATGGCAGAGGCTGCTGCTTAAGAGGCCAGCCCTTAACGCACTAAAAGCGCGTTAACTCAGGTGTTGTGTTGGGTGAGCGCGATCAAAAGTCGAAATTTTCGGCAGCACCCAGTTATTCAATAATTAGGCCTTAGGTCCGATGTGATCTGAAAAGGCATCGACGACCTGCCAGTAAAGGTCTTGTTTGAACTCAACGATGAGCTCCGGAACTGTCCTGAAGTCGGCCCATCTCCATTCTGAGAATTCGGGGTGTTCCGTATCTAAATTGATTTCATCGTCTGTGCCAGTGAACCTCATGAGATACCATTTCTGTTCCTGGCCGCGATATTTGCCTTTCCACATTTTTGTCTGAAGATCGGGCGGCAAGTCGTAGCGGAGCCAGTCATTGGTTTCTGCGATGAGCGTTGCACTTGTGACCCCTGTCTCTTCTTCGAGTTCACGGACGGCGGCGGCGTAAGGATCTTCACCCTTATCAATTCCGCCCTGGGGCATTTGCCAAGCGGGCTCTGTGGTGTCGATGCGCTGGGCAACGAACACCTTTCCAACATCGTTTAAAAGGACAACCCCGACGCCCTGGCGGTAGGGTTTTTCAGGCGCGGTCATTGTGAATAAGTTCTATTGGATCAGGACTTGGGAGACGGGCGCGACCGCAACTCCCCGGCGACCGACTTCATCTAACCACAATGTTATCCGCTCAAAGGTCACCGGCTTCGCGGAGGCGACGGCGACCGAGCTGCCTTGGTATTTGGCCAGGCGTTCGATGTAATCGAGACGCGCATCGATGGCCGCTCTAAAGGCCCGTTCATCGATGACGATGTCGGCCGTGGCTGTTGCGACTCGGTCATTGCCGAGGCGCAATCCCGGTCGGCCTTGAACATAGAACAGACCGCGGGCATCCAGATTGTTCATCACGAGATTGATGTGCTCGGTTGATTCCCGGAAGCGGCTGCCACTGGTGTCTAAAACCCCGGCAGACCCGGCTGATTCCGCGAGGATTGCCGTGAGACGTTCGACATTTTCGATCTGATCCAAGGATGTCAGTAGGCCAAGCGGGCCTGGGTCATCGGCGGGAAAGCGTTTGCTCTCCATCGGTACTTCAATAAGCACTTCATGGCCCGCTTCGATCGCCTTGGCCACCCAGTCAGCTAGATTGCGAGCATAGGGGCTAAAGGCCAGTGTTACGGACGGCGGCAGGGACTCAATGGCCGCATCCGTGGCAGAGCGGTTGAGCCCAAGGCCTTCGACAATTATGGCGACACGGGCTTTAGCATTGGGGTCCTGAACCAGTTGCTCGGCGTCGGGCAGCGTCGTGAAGCGTGGCGGCGCGGCGCTGATGGCACGGCTGTCCGTTGGCGGCAATACGGGTTCAGTGAGGCGGGGAGCGCCACCGGCGATCGCCGGCCCGGCGTCGGCATTCTCGCTTTGAGCAAAACGACGCGGTGCACCGGGCACCAATCCAGGATCAGGCAAGGCCATTGGTATCACGTTGGTCGGTGCTATCGGCGCTTGCTCCAGAGGCATGGCCTCTTGAGGGTCATTATCCTCCGCCATCGACGGTATGGCAGCCATATCTGTGGTGCCGGTTGGCACGTCCGCGGTGTCGCTGGCGGGCATCTGCGCGACAGGCCGCGGGGTAGGGTTGTTTTCTCGGGACTGCCGCAAGAGATCGTCCATAGATGCGGCGCGGCCTGGGGCTGCTCCGGGCATCGGCTGCTCACGGGTCAGTCGCGTTCCGGTCGGGGCTCCGGCTCCGCCACCAAGCCAGGGGCGGCGGGCTGAGGATTTGTCTGTCTCGGCCGTTGAGTCGTCGACAATGGCAGTTGATGCCGTTGGCATGGCTGTGCCAGACGCAGGCGCGTCAGATGTAAGTGGTGGCAGCGCAATAGGTCCGCCAGCTGCTGGCGCAGCGGGACTCTCTGCTGTGGTCGCGTCTGGTATATCAAAGGTCTGCAGGACTTCGCCGTCCTCTGAGACAACCTGTGCAATTTCAGTGGGAATGGCGCCGCTCACTGGTCCGGCAGTTTCGTCCGCAGTCATAATAGCGGTAGTGATAAACCCGACGATAAGAACGCCTAAGAGGCCGCTGAACCCCAGGGCAATTTTTCTACCAAGAGTTCCGCCGTCCGACTCATCGTCGAACACGTCCTCGTCGTAAAAATCTTCGTCGTCGCCGCCAAACGGATCCTGCGCTTTTTTATTGCGCTTAAGCAGGTCCGTTATTGACGATATGGAAAAGGCCATAGCCATCTCCCCCACCGTGTTGGGTTACACGCATTCCCTCACGCAAGTACTACCGCGAGGCCCTTAACAGGCCCTTAACCTAGGTCTAGAAAGGCTTTTTAGCCTTAGTTCGTCAACGTCTGGCGATACAGGGCGAGGCCCTGAATGAGATCAAGAGCCCGGGCCAGCTGGTAATCATCTACGTCCTGGGTTGTACGCTCGCTGGCGGCCTCATCTTCCTCAATGCCATCGTCCAGCGTGTCGTTCTCCAATGATCCCCGCAAACTGGCTTCGCTGCGGCTGCTACGTTGAGCCAAACGCTCGACCGTTGCTGGGCGGACCAGAATGTCCGGCTCGATCCCGGTGCCCTGGATCGAGCGCCCTGATGGAGTGTAATAGCGCGCGGTGGTGAGGCGCATGGCGCTATTGTCTTGCATCGGAATAATGGTTTGTACGGACCCTTTGCCGAAAGACTTGGTGCCGAGAATGATAGCCCGCCCGTGATCTTGGAGCGCCCCAGCAACGATTTCCGAAGCAGAGGCTGATCCATCATTGATCAGCACCACCACCGGCATACCGTCGGTCAAATCACCCTTCTTGGCCGTCGTGCGTTTGGTTTCTTCACTGTACCGTGTGCGGGTTGATACGATTTCACCGCGGTCCAGAAAAGTGTCGGAAACGGACTCAGCCTGATCAAGCAAGCCGCCTGGATTGTTGCGTAGGTCGAGGACATATCCTTTTAATGTGCCCCCCAACTCATCTTTGATGCTTGCAATGCCTTCTTCGAGACCGCGTTGCGTCTGCTCATTGAATGAGGTGATGCGGATATAACCAACATCACCTTCCGTCCGATAGCGCACGGAACGAATTTTGATCACGGCCCGAGTCAGGGTTACGTCAAACGGTTCTACGCCCTCGCGGCGGACTCCGATCGTGATATCTGTATCCACTAAGCCGCGCATCATTTCGACAGCGTCATTAAGGGTTAGTCCGAGCACGCTCTCGCCATCAATCGTGGTGATGTAATCGTTGGGCTGCATGCCAGCTTCATAGGCAGGTGTGTCATCAATAGGAGTGACAACTTTGACAAAGCCATTTTCCATCGTGACTTCTATACCTAGACCACCAAACTCACCCTTGGTCTGCTCCTGCATGTCGCCGAAGCTTTTTGCCGTCATGAAACTCGAGTGTGGGTCCAATGAGGTCAGCATGCCGTTGATCGCGGCTTCGATCAAATCTTGATCCGAAACATCTTCGACATAACCCTTGCGAACGCGCTCAAAGACGTTCCCGAATAACTCGAGCTGCCGATAGGTATCGTCGGAAAATTTATCGTCAGCGTTTGCGGTAAACGCCAAAGACGCACCAAACACCAAAGCGCTAAAAGAAACTATATAAGTTCGGATCATCCACTCTTCTCATCGGTTCGAGTTGCCAGCCATGGCAACGGATTAATGGGTTGGCCGTCCCGCCGCAATTCAACATATAGTGAGGGGTCGCCTTCCGGTGACATTACACCCACCGGTTCCCCGGCCAAAACGCGCTGGCCAACAGCGCCATCAAGGCGGCTCATACCGGCCAGAAGGGTATGGTATCCCTCGCTGTGTTCCAGGATCAAGAGTTGGCCGTAGCCACGGAACGTTCCGGCAAATGCGACGACTCCGTCAAAAGGTGAGACCACCTGGGCTGCAGTCCTTGTAGTAATGACAATTCCTTTAGCGAGACCATCGCTTTCTGTATTTTCACCATATCGCTGCGATAACCGCCCTTCGACAGGAAACGGCAGCGTTCCGCGTGCTTTTGAGAAAGATCGAGCGGCGATCGGTGGTTCTGGCCGGCGTGCAGCCACAATATCGGGGGTTGGTGCTGCGCCATCCGGCGGAGTGAGAATCGGGGCGTCACGAGCGGCCCTATCGGCCTCTTCTGCATCCTGCCGCCTGCGATCGGCGATCACTCGATCCAGAAGGTCACGAAGGTCGTTGGCTTCCCGCGCTAGTGCTGCGACACGTTTTTCTGCGTCCGTCGCTTGTCGCTCAAGCCCCTTCTGGAGGGAGGCCTTTTCCGTATGGAGGCGTTCAAGACGTGTTTGATCTTCGATAAGACTTAACGCCTCTATGGCGAGGGTAGAGCGCCGGTCAATGATTGCCGTCCGGGTCGCATACAAGGCTTCAAGTTCGATCTGTAGCCTTGCCGCATTTTCCGTGAGTGCCGGAATAGCAGCGGACAGAACCAACCCAGATCGTATGGCGTCCGACGGCCGCAGGGGTTGAAGGAGCAGGGCATCCGTTGGCCGCACTGCAAGACGCTCTAGGGCGAGGAGAACCTCACGCATCTGCGCGTCTTTCTTGATCAACGTGGTAGACATCTCCGCTCGTTGTTCTTCTAGGTCAGTCAGCTGAGCTTCGAGATCAGTCAGTGTCCGTTCACGGTCTTGGATTTGGCGGGCGGCATCAATCATATCGCTCTGAAGTGTCGCGGCCTCAGACGCGGCACGTTCAGCTTGCTTCGTTGCGCTATCTCTTGCCGCTTGTTCTCGCTTCAGGTCCTGCTCGACGGCTTGCAGATCGGATGGTCTTGGCGAGCTATTGTCTTCTTGAGCGTAAAGATTGATTGGAATGATGAGCGCTGTCGTGATGGCGGCTAAGGCGGCGATGAACAGAACGCGATGCGTGGATTTATTCCGCTGCACGGCGCCGCGCGGTGTCATCCAGGTCCAGCAGGGACTGCCCTGTCATGGCTGTGGGTTGTGGCAGGCCCATCAGATCAAGAACCGTCGGGGCGAGGTCGGCCAGCCGACCATCATGTAATCCAGCGTTTATCGCGGGACTCACCAAGACCACGGGCACGGTGCCAATCGTATGCGCAGTGTGCGGCGCCTTTGTTTCAGGGTCTTCCATCAACTCACAATTGCCATGGTCAGCGGTGACCAGCATGGCGCCACCGGCCTCTTCTACGGCTTGCTCCAGCCGCGTGAGGCAGGCGTCGATGGTTTCAGCGGCGGTCATGGCGGCCGATAGAATTCCGGTGTGCCCAACCATGTCGCCGTTGGCATAGTTGACAACGACCAAATCAAACTGACTGGATTCAATCGCTTCGACCAGTTTGTCGGTGACTTCAGCCGCGGACATGGCAGGCTCTTGGTCATAGGTTGCGACTTTTGGGCTTGGCACCAGAATCCGTTGCTCGCCCGGGAATTCCGTTTCTATGCCGCCGTTCAGAAAGAAAGTGACGTGGGCGTACTTCTCAGTTTCGGCAATGCGTAACTGTTTTAGGCCCGCATCAGCGACCACCTGACCAAGCCCGTTTTGTGGCGCTTCGGACGGGAATAGAACCGCCATTTTCTCAGAGAGGTCAGTCGAGTACTCGGCCATGCCGAGCGCTGATGTGAACCGGGGCACACGCCCACGGGCAAATCCATCGAACTCCGGCTCTAACAACGCAGACAGAATTTCACGGGCTCGGTCCGCCCGGAAGTTGGCCATGATGATGCTGTCGCCATCCGTCATACCAGTGTAGCCGTCAATGACGACCGGATCGATAAACTCGTCGGTCTTGCCGTCCGCGTATGAGGCTTTGATCGCTGTTAGTGCGTCGGGCGCTGATGTATCCGCACCGTCAACCAAAACGGTGAATGCGCGTTCCACCCGATCCCACCGGTTGTCACGATCCATGCTGTAATACCGGCCCGATACGGTTGCGATCACAACATCGTTCAAGGGTTCAATATCCGCGATGAATTGGGACATGTATTCGAGAGCGGATTGGGGTGGCGTATCGCGGCCATCCAGAAAGGCATGAATGCGAACGGGTATACCGGCCTTAGACGCGGCCTGAGCCAAAGCTACGATATGAGTCTGATGGGCGTGCACACCACCTGGTGAGACCAGACCCATCAAATGGCAAGCACCGCCGCTCGCTTTTAGGGTAGCAATAAAGTTCGTTAGTACGGGTCGCGATCCGAAGGATCCCTCTGTGATCGCAGCATTAATTTGCGGCAAACCCTGAAGCACAACTCTGCCAGCGCCGATATTCATGTGGCCGACTTCTGAATTTCCCATCTGGCCATCCGGCAAGCCGACATCCAAACCGCTGGTTTCCACAAGCGCGTGGGGCCGCCCAGTTGTGGCCATCCACCGGTCCCACGTTGGCGTCTTAGCGAGCGCGATAGCGTTGTTGTCACGCTCGTCCCGATGTCCCCATCCATCGAGGATGCAGAGAACCACGGGTTTCACTTTGCCGTTATGCTCGGTTTGGTCACTCATAGCCTGTGGATAACTTCATATACTTAGGTTTATTGCTGTTATTTGAAGCGTTAGGGCCACTTTGGCAAGTCTGGACCCCAGAACCTCTTGCGTCGGCGTGCCGGACGTTTGATATAATGCCCTTGAGGGACTGGCGGTGGACGGGCGCCTCGCCAACCCGGTCAGGTCCGGAAGGAAGCAGCCGTAACGAGTTTCCGCCTGGGTCGCCGTCAGGACCTCACCTTTTAATCCCGCCAGGACCGTCTTACGGATGAACGCGTTATGACCGACGAGCCCGCCCCGTCACCAAAGGCGGCTTATCAGGTGCTGGCGCGGAAATACCGCCCGGCCACTTTTGATGACCTCGTCGGCCAAGACACAGTCGTCCGCACCCTTACAAATGCGATCGCGTCGGGCCGACTGGCCCAGGCGTATATGCTTACGGGTGTACGTGGAACCGGCAAAACGACAACAGCCCGCCTCATCGCCCGCGCGCTGAATTGTATCGGCGCCGACGGCACAGGTAACGCGACCGCATCGCCCTGTGGCGTATGCGAGCATTGCAAATCTATTGCAGAAGATCGCCACGTTGACGTTTTGGAAATGGATGCGGCAAGCCGCACAGGCGTTGATGACATCAGAGAGTTGCTTGATGGCGTGCGCTATCGTCCAACCTCGGCACGCACCAAGATTTACATCATCGATGAAGTGCACATGCTGTCGAACCAGGCCTTCAACGCCTTGCTCAAGACTCTGGAAGAGCCGCCCGAGCACGTGAAGTTTATTTTCGCGACGACGGAAATCCGCAAAGTTCCTGTGACTGTACTGTCCCGCTGTCAGCGGTTTGATTTACGGCGCATCAGCGCTGAGCATCTCAGTGGATTGTTTAAAGAGGTAGCCAATAAAGAAGGCGCGCAAATTGCTGACGATGCTTTAGCGCTAATCGCTCGCGCCGCCGATGGGTCCGCCCGTGATGGTCTTTCCATTCTTGACCAAGCGATCTCGCAATCATCATCGGGTGACGACACACCCACTGTCGACGAAGCGCAGGTGCGCGACATGCTCGGTCTTGCTGACCGGGTGCAGGTGTTCGATTTGCTCGACTCCGTGATGCGGGGCGACGTTAAAAGCGGTCTTGATCTTCTCGCGAACCAGTACGCGTCCGGTGCCGACCCTCTGGTCGTATTGCAAGATTTACTTGAACTCACCCATTGGCTGACCCGTCTCAAGGTTGCCCCGGATGGTGCCGATGATGCGCTGGTAGCTGAAGCGGAACGGACACGTGGCAAGGATATGGCTGTGGCTCTCTCCATGCCCGTGCTGACACGGACTTGGCAGATGCTACTCAAGGGCCTGGGAGAAGCGCGCACCGCTCCAATGCCGCTGCAGGCCGTCGAAATGACCCTAGTGCGGTTGGCTTATGCCGCTGATCTACCGACACCTGAGGACGCGGTCAAAGCGTTGGGGCCGCAAGGCGGCGCAACAGCGGCGGCCGACCGGCCAGCATCCCCCACGCCCAGCCCAGCGCCCTCTGCTCAAGCGTCTGCGCCGATGACACCAACGGCGGCTTCGGTTGTGACGCCGTCTGGCTCAGCCGTAGCCGTTTCAGCACCCATTCCAGATGTCGTGCTTGACGCGCCGCCAGTGGTGACAGCGGACGCACCCCCTCCTTTGGCATCGCTAGCAGATGTCGTTGCGCTGTGTGAGGTCAAACGACAAGCAACCCTGGCCGGTCAGTTAATCCACACCGTTCATCTGGTCCGGTTTGAACTGGGTCGGATTGAAATTCGACCGAAGGAAGGGACACCTCAAGACGTTGCTGGAAAACTCGGTGCTTTTCTGAAAGAGGAAACCGGTGAGCGTTGGGTCGTCAGTATTTCCAATGAAGCCGGTGAACCGACGTTGCACGAGCAAGAGATCGCGAAGGCATCGGCTGACCCTTTTGTTAAATCCATTCTTGATTCTTTCCCAGGGGCGACTATTGAGCGGGTTCGTGCGATTGAAGAGCAAGACTAGTTGGCCTTGGCCACAATATTGAAAATGGAAGTTTCAGCATGAAGAACATCGGTGCGCTGATGAAACAAGCGCAAGAGATGCAACAAAAGATGGGTGAGATGCAGGAGCGGCTCGCCGAAATCGAAGTTGATGGTTCGTCTGGCGCCGGAATGGTTTCGGTTACGCTGACTGGAAAGTCGGACATGCGCCGCATCAAAATAGATCCGACACTGCTTAAGCCCGACGAGGCGGAGGTCCTTGAGGACTTGATCGTTGCCGCGACCAACGATGCACGTGCGCGTCTTGAGACAAAGACGCAAGAAGAAATGAGCAAAGTCACCGGCGGGCTGAATTTGCCGCCGGGCATGAAATTACCGTTTTAACGGAAGCAGATACCCCGTGGCCGGCCCCGATATTGAAGCGCTGATCAGACAGCTGGCCAAGTTGCCAGGGCTTGGGCCGCGCTCGGCCCGTCGCGCCGTGCTTGACCTGATCAAGAAGAAAGAATCGCTGATGGTACCACTCATCCAATCGCTGGAGCGTGCGGTCGAGAGCGTCAAGATTTGCGATACCTGTGGCAACTTTGACAGCCAGGACCCATGCGCCCTGTGCCTCAATCCCAAACGTGACCGGTCCATAATATGCGTGGTCGAAGACGTCGCCGACCTGTGGGCCTTAGAGCGCAGCGCCTCTTACCGCGGGGTCTATCATGTGACTGGTGGTCTATTGTCGCCACTGGACGGCGTTGGGCCCGACGACCTGAATATTAGTGGGTTGGTGGCCCGGGCCGGCGCGGACGAGGTCAAAGAGGTGGTTTTGGCCCTCAGTGCGACAGTGGATGGACAAAGCACCGCCCACTATCTGGCTGATCGCTTGGGTGGCGCCAATGTTGCACTTTCAGGTCTGGCCCATGGGGTGCCGGTCGGGGGTGAGCTTGATTATTTGGATGACGGTACGCTCTCAGCGGCAATGAAAGCCCGTCGTCCGGTCTAGGCGTAAACGCCGCCATGCCTTTGCCATATTGTCGCCCTACCACGGGCATGCTTAAACAGTGCCGCGTCTGTGAATTGGCAATGCGTGACGACTGTGTACACTGTCGATCAATTGCTAAAGTGGCGTGAAATTAAATTCAGAGAGTGGGTATCATGGGAAACACATTAGCCAAGCGCGTATTCACGGCCGTGATTCTAACCTTTGGCTTAGCGGCGTGCGTTAGCCCAAAATATGTCGTCTCTGACATCACACGTCATCACAGTTTGCCACGGGCACCGTCCGGCGAATCTTTCGTCATCGTTTCAACGGATGATGAGCAGGAAGAAAGCCTCGCGTTTGATGCTTATGCTGGGCTCATCACTCAACGCCTCTCAGGACTCGGCCTCAAATCTTTCGACGGTGAAAGTGCGACCCCTGATCTTGTTGTGACATTGAAGTGGTCTGTGGAAGGTCCCAGCCCCGATGTGAAGTCCCGTAGCACAGGGATTGGCTACGGCTTCGGTTACGGCCACCGCTACGGCCACTTCGGCTATGGCTACGGCGACCCATTCGAGAACCGCACCTCAACCAAACAAATGTATGTCCGCAAGGTTGATCTCGTTATCTACGACGGCATGACCTACAACACCGAAAATCCCACTCGTGTGTTTGAAGGCTCCGCCGTCAGCACCGGTACCAACGGGCAGATCGAACCCGTGATGCCGTATATTGTTCAGGCGATTTTTGACCAGTTCCCAGGCGCGTCTGGTGAAACACGGACGGTGCGGATTGAAGTGCCGCCGGACTCAGAAGCGGTGAACACCGGGCAGTACAATTCACGATCGGCCAAGTAGCACAGACGCAATTAAGTCTGTTCGACTTCTAGAACCGATCCATCAACGCCCGTCACTCTGACCTTGGCACCTGCCGGCAGATCTGGCCCTTTCGCCAGCCAAGAGCCGTCGCCGACATTTAAGCGTCCACGACCATTCTCGAGCGCGGTGTCCAAAGTAAAAGTTTGCCCGACATATTGTTCGGCGCGGCGGTTTAAGGTTGGGTCTTCCGACTCGACTTGGCCGGGCCGCCAAACTTTGCGACCGACAACAATGGAAATAACGCCAAGCACTGCAAAGATCACGAAGCTCAGCTGCCAACCAAGATCAGGCAATATCCATACCAGCGCGCCCGTGATCGTGGCCGCGATGGCAAGCCACAAGAAGATGACCCCGGGCATCGCCAGCTCGATGACGAACATAACCAAAGCCAGAATCCACCAACTCCAATGATCTACATTTGCCAGGAAGTCTTCCATTGTTGCTAAGCTCCGCTGTCAGGAATGCGGCTGGGGCGGGACTCGGTTGGTTCTGCCTTGGCTTCTCCTAAAGCAGCTTTCGCAAGCTCTGCGATGCCGCCGATAGCACCGATCACACCCGACGCCTCCATCGGCATAAACACCAGCTTCTCGTTGGATGATGTAGCGAACCCACTGAGAGCTTCGATATACTTTTGCGCCACGAAATAGTTGATGGCTTGCACATCTCCCTGGGCGATGGCTTCGGACACCATGGCCGTGGCTTTCGCTTCCGCTTCGGCCAACCGTTCTCGCGCTTCAGCATCACGGAATGAGGCTTCCCGCTCCCCTTCCGCTTTGAGGATCTGTGATTGCTTGTCGCCTTCGGCGCGTAGGATTGCGGATTGGCGATCACCCTCGGCTTCTAAAATTTCTGCCCGCTTTAAACGCTCGGCCTTCATCTGACGGCCCATGGCCTCAACCAAGTCTCGTGGCGGCGAAATATCTTTGATTTCGATCCGAGTGACTTTGATGCCCCAGGGGTTTGTCGCTTCATCGACAACGGTCAGGAGGCGCGCATTGATGGCGTCGCGCTGAGATAGCAGTTCATCCAAATCCATACCGCCCATGACGGTCCGGATATTAGTCATGGTCAGATTCAAGATCGCGAGCTCGAGCCCGCGCACTTCGTAAGCGGCTTTGCCGGCATCGAGAATTTGATAGAATACGACGCCGTCAACTTTCACCATGGCGTTGTCTTTGGTGATGATCTCTTGGGATGGAACATCCAATACCTGCTCCATCATGTTCATTTTGTTGCCGATGTTTTCGATGAACGGCACGATGATTTCCAGGCCCGGTGTAAAGGTTCGGGTGAATTTTCCGAATCGTTCAATGGTGAAGTTCCACCCTTGTGGAACGACCACCACCGATTTGAAAACGATGACGATGCCGAGCAAGACGAAGATGATGGCGAAGACTGAGGACATATCCACTTTCTGATAACTCCCTATGCGTGAGCCCTTAAACGCTTGGACTCGTTATCTTTTCCCCGAATACACTTGATATGGGGTTCGCAGTAAGGTGTGTCAAGTTACACAGACACCACCTAAAATTGTATCATAGCAATGTCCGTCGGCTTTCAAGATTGGTCACGGATGCCTCGCCGTCGGCAGGCAGGTCTGCAGGGCCGTTATCCGCTTCACCCTGAAGGTCGACCTGTTTTATCCGGTTGCCATGCAAGGCAATCTTGCGCGTCGATTTCTGAATATCTTCGATGTCTTTGCCACTTTGTTCAAAATGTCGGCCCAGGTTCCCGACACGTTTATCCAGGCGGGCGACATCCTCCATCAGGAGGCCGACTTCTTTCTGGATGATGCCGGCGTGCTCACGCATTTTGGTGTCGCGGATGAGCGCCCGCACGGAATGAAGAATCGCCCAGAAGGACGATGGTGACGCGATGATAATCTTGCGGCGGTAGCCTTCTTGAATGACGTTTTGAAAGTTCGTGTGCAACTCCATGTAGATCGATTCCGCGGGTACGAACATCAGCGCCCAATCTGATGTCTCGCCAGGAATAATGTATTTTTCCGCGATGGCTTGAACGTGTTTGATCACGTCCCGGGTGAATATTTGTCCCGCTGTTTTTCGCTCTTCATCATTCTTGGCCTCCATCAAGCGCACAAACCCCTCGTGTGGATACTTTGAATCCACACCGATATCACCTTGGTCGCCGGGTAACGTGATCAGGCAATCGACGCGCTTGCCATTGGATAGGGTGGCTTCAAACTTGAAATAGTCGGCTGGGAGCATATCGCGCACGATGTCTTCCATCTGGGCCTGACCAAAGGCGCCACGTGCTTGCTTGTTGGACAAGATGTCTTGCAGCCCGACGATATCCGTCGATAGATCCGCGATGTTTTTCTGGGCGGCATCGATAACGGCCAGGCGTTTCTGTAAGTCGGTCAGTGACTCGGTCGTTTTGTCCGTTGTTTTTTGTATGCTCTCTCCGACCCGCTGGGTGACCTTTTCAAGGCGCTCGTTCAGGGTTTTGCCGATCTCTCTTTCTTGGGCCTGTAGCTGTTCTGCGACCAGCTTTCGTCCGGTTTCCTGACTGGCCGCGATTTGCGAGATTTGCCCCCGCAGTTCGGCTTGATCAGAAGACATCTTGGTCAGTGACTCGATGAGCGTGGTCATGTTTTGTGCCGCCGCCCCATCGGGTTTGCTGCTTCTAATCGCGATCAACACACCAAGGATGAGGACGACCAGCAACATCAGACCAAGGGCGAACTCTCCCGTGGTCACACCGAAATCTGTCAGAAAATTCATAGGCTTGCGCCCTGCCATACCCGTGCCATGATCCCCAGACTAGCTTACGCAGCGTCCTGAAACCACGACCGAGAGACCGTTGACCATGCTGACGCAGAAAAAAATCGTCCTAGGCCTCCTTTTGACCTCTTTTGTTGCCGTCCCGCTGATGGCCGATGAGCTCAACGTTCTTCCGTCAGCCCGCACGGGCTTGGCTGTGACCGTCTACAACGGAGATTTGGCCTTGGTTCGGGATAGTCGCCGGGTTGATTTGCCTTCCGGTGAAAGCGACCTCGCGTTTGCGGATGTCAGCACACGCCTCCAGCCCAATACGGCTTTGCTGCAATCGTCCAATGGTGCCTTGTTAGTCCGGGAACAGGTATTCGACTTCGATGTCGTCAGCCAGTCATCGCTATTACAAGCCTCTGTTGGGCAAGAGGTTGGTGTGGTTCGATTCAATCCGGATTCCGGTAAAGATGTCGAAACCCGTGCTACTGTTTTATCTGTCGCGAATGGCGTAGTGCTTGAGATCGATGGGCGCATTACAACCGAGGTTCCAGGTCGTCTGGTCTTCGATTCCCTTCCTCCCGGTGTGCGCGCTCAACCAACCCTTGTGGCGTCGGTCTCAACCGAAGAATCAGGCGACGTTGATGCAGACTTGAGCTATCTCACCAATGGCCTGACTTGGAGGGCCGACTATGTCGCTGAGCTGAGTGAGGATGGATTAACAATTGATCTCTCGGCTTGGGCCACGATCTCAAATACGACAGGTACGGATTATCCTGAGGCAACATTGAAGCTGGTTGCCGGTGATATTAATCGTGCGGCGCCTCAGCCTCAAATGATGAGGGCGATGGAAATGGGGTCGCGGAGCTCGAAGATGGCAGCTGATGTCATGCAAGAAAGCCTTGCCGCCTTTCATCTTTACGCCATTGAAAAACCGGTCACTCTGGCGGACCGCCAGACCAAACAGCTCGCTCTGTTGTCAGCAAATAGCATCGTTGTTGATACTGACCTGGTTAGCCGCAGCGATGTCTTTACCGCCCGGGGTCCGATGCTGGGCCAACAACGGTCAAGCCAGGCAACGCGTTCCCTGGTGTTTGAGAATTCTGATGAAGAGGGCCTAGGCACGCCTCTGCCGGCCGGCACTGTGCGCGTGTATGGGCAGGACTCTTCTGGGGCTCTGCAACTCCTCGGCGAGGATGGTGTTGGCCACACACCGACCGGGCAGGATGTTCAATTTACCCTAGGCCGTGATTTCGACGTCACCGTGGTTAGAGAACAACTGGAATTTCTCCGTGCATCCGACCGGATCACCATTACTTCAAACCGGATCACCGTCAGCAACGGAAAAGATTTACCGGAGACCGTGCGACTTGTTGAGGGGTTGCAGGGGGACTGGGAAATCGTTGAGGAAAGCGCCCCCCATTCCAAAGTGCTCGGTGAGGCGGAATGGACGGTTGAAGTGCCGGCCGGTGGTGAAGTCCAAGTCGAATACCGCGTTCGCGTTCGCTTCTAACCAGCTGCTCTGTCAGACAAAGGGATATGATGGCGAGCACATTGGTCTGGTTTGCGGCGCCAGTACTCGTCTGCCTCGGTGTGAGTCAGATGTACTCCACCCAGCGGTGGCAATCCTATTACCGTAAGTTGGGTGCGCTGGGCCAAAACGGTGTTCGATTGAACGGACTGGTGAGTTTGGTGATCGGTGGGCCAATCGTGATCCTGCACAATGTTTGGTCGGGTCCGCCCCTTCTCCTCACACTAATTGGTTGGCTCCTCTTGCTTGAAAGCGCGCTCTGTCTGTTTATGCCTGGCGCAGGGTTGGCCGGCCTGTCCGAGGTGGATGACGACACCAGAGGAGGCGTTATCAAGGGAATGGGTGTTGCGTTAGTTGTCATTGGCGGTGTGCTCGGCGTTCATGTCCTAAGAT
>Ga0233433_10002571_pt1 | contig 15717 bp, 13 predicted proteins | sample SI_122_August201_5_FD_179868 | JGI IMG/M metagenome (GOLD analysis project Ga0233433, IMG submission 179868) | Seawater microbial communities from Saanich Inlet, British Columbia, Canada - SI_122_August2016_100_MG | ecosystem: Environmental > Aquatic > Marine > Inlet | place: Canada: British...
ATATAAAACTATAAAACTATAATAAAACTATATTGTATGTAAAATAATGAATAAATAACTATATTTATTTTTTAATATAAGTCTTCCGTGTGCGCGGGCGCCCGCGCGAGGGGTGTTAAAGTAGTAGGAAATTAAAAGAGTAAAAACCTACGCCAATTATAGTGAGCGTAAACGCAGAGAAACACAGTGTAAAACGCACGCGTCTGCGTTAATAACGCAATTACGAGTGGGTTATAAAACACAATAAACGAGCGTAAAACGCACACCACTACGCAAAAAAACCTACGCCAGAAAAAAAAAGGGGGAACGGAGAAAAAAATTTTTCAAAATTTCATGTTTTTTTTGTGAAACATAAATTTATAATTTTTTATTATTAAAATCTCAAAATCTCAAAATCTCAAAATCTCAAAATCTCAAAAATCTCAAAATCTTAAAAATCTCAAAATCTAAAAATCTCAAAATCTCAAAATCTCAAAATCTCAAAATCTCAAAAATCTCAAAATCTTAAAAATCTAAAAATCTAAAAATCTAAAAATCTCAAAATCTCAAAAATCTCAAAATCTTAAAAATCTAAAAATCTAAAAATCTAAAAATCTCAAAAATCTCAAAATCTTAAAAATCTAAAAATCTAAAAATCTAAAAATCTAAAAATCTCAAAATCTCAAAATCTCAAAAATCTCAAAAATCTCAAAATCTCAAAATCTCAAAATCTCAAAATCTCAAAATCTCAAAAATCTCAAAAATCTCAAAAATCTCAAAATCTTAAAAATCTCAAAATCTTAAAAATCTCAAAATCTAAAAATCTTAAAAATCTCAAAATCTTAAAATCTCAAAATCTTAAAATCTCAAAATCTTAAAAATCTCAAAATCTTAAAAATCTCAAAATCTAAAAATCTAAAAATCTTAAAAATCTCAAAATCTTAAAATCTCAAAATCTTAAAATCTCAAAAATATGTTTTGCAAAAAAACATGAAATTACAAATTTTTTTTCGCTCCGCTCCTCCTTTTTTTTTCTGGCGTAGAAATTATAGCGTATTTTGTATTGTTTTACACCCGTTTTCACCCTTTTATAACCCATATTATATAGCGTTTTCTCCGCACCCAGTCTTCGTTTTACACCCCTTTTTAGTTATTTATCATAGTATAAAACTTGCGTAGTATTTATATTTATTTACTATATTACTTACATATTACACTGATACTATACTATATATACACTTACTAGACTATTTATTAATATTTACTTATAATAATACTTATAATAATACTTATAATAATACTTATACTATACTTATACTATACTTACTTATATAAATAATAATAATAATAATAATAACTATACATAATACTATAAACTAATAACATATAAACTATATAAAACTATAAAACTATAAAACTATAATAAAACTATATTGTATGTAAAATAATGAATAAATAACTATATTTATTTTTTAATATAAGTCTTCCGTGTGCGCGGGCGCCCGCGCGAGGGGTGTTAAAGTAGTAGGAAATTAAAAGAGTTAAAAACCTACGCCAATTATAGTGAGCGTAAACGCAGAGAAACACAGTGTAAAACGCACGCGTCTGCGTTAATAACGCAATTACAAGTGGGTTATAAAACACAATAAACGAGCGTAAAACGCACAGCACTACGCCAAAAAACCTACGCCAGAAAAAAAAAGGGGGAACGGAGAAAAAAATTTTTCAAAATTTCATGTTTTTTTTTGTGAAACATATTTTGTAAAATAATTTTTGTGAAAACAATAAATCTAAAACTATATAAAATTAATATTTTTTAATTGTTTTATTGATAATGTATTAATTAAATTATTATTATTGTAATAACTTTCAAGTTTTTGTAATTTACCACATTTAGTTTCTTTAGAATGTCTATTTAATGCTTTATTATTTATAAATTGAATTTGACACTTTGTACATTTATATATAGTATCATTACTATATTTTTTTTCATTTTTATTTATAGTAAAAAACTCTTTTATGTATTCCGGAGATTGCTTACAATGATATGTATTTTCAAAATGTTGTTTTAATATACTTGGATAACGATATTGTTTTAAACATTTAGGACATGTTCTATCATTTATATATCCATTTATTTTCTTGTCTTTCTCTTCTTTCTCTTCTTTCTCTTCTTTCTCTTCTTTCTCTTCTTTCTCTTCTTTCTCTTCTTTCTCTTCTTTCTCTTCTTTCTCTTCTTTCTCTTCTTTCTCTTCTTTCTCTTCTTTCTCTTCTTTCTCTATAAAATTAATTTTATTTAATTTATCTTGATATAAATAAGTAATTATAATAAATAGCATATTATTATGGTCTCCCTCAAAATATTCATTACCATAATCTTTTCTAATTGTAAATAATTTAGTAAATAATTTTATTAATTCATTTTCACATAAATTAGAATTTTCACATTTAATAGAACATAATATATTAGAACCTTTTGGATATTGTGAAAGGCGAGTATTCATATTTGAACTTCTATCAATTTTATAAATAGGTTGTTTAGAATTTATAAATTCTCTAGTATGTAATAAATATATTCCTTCTGTCATTTTTTATTATATTAAAATACAAAATAATATAATAATATATAATTAAAATAGTAAAAATAGTTTTAAATTAATCAATTTTAAATCTAAAAATGATAAATATAAAAAAAATAAAAAAATATAATTATAAAAAATTAAAATATTTAAATATATTAATAATATATAGTATACAAAATGAAAAACTTTTTTTATAAAAATTTAAAAGTTATTTGTATTTATATTTTTATATTACTATGTATTTTATTAATCTATAAACATAAAAATACAAATGAATTTTTTATTATATTAAATAAAATACATAGTATAAAAAATAAAAGTAAAAAAAATATAAAAATACCATTAAATATATGGCAAACACATGTATCTAATGATTTACCTCAAAGTTCTTATGATAATGTGAATAAACTTATAACATTAAATCCAGAATTTAAATATCAATTTTTTGATAATGAAGATATGAGAAAATATATAGAAAATAATTTTGATAATAATGTATTAAGAGCTTATGATAAAATAAATCCAGGAGCAGGAAAAGCAGATATATGGAGATTAGCAATTATTTTAAAAGAAGGTGGTATTTATATAGATCTTGACAAAATATTAATAGAAAATCCAAAACCATTTATTGATATTATAGATGAAAATGATGAATTTATTCACGGTAGAAATTGGCATATATGGGGACAAAATGCACCTGCAACTAATGCTACATTATGTGCTGTTCCTAATCATCCAGTTATAAAATATGCTTTTGAATCTATAATTGATTCTATATTAAATGATAAACCATTGAAAAATATAGATGATAATAAAGGATGGGCTAAATTAGAAGATTATACAGGAACACCTCATTTATGGAAAGCACTAAAACATTATACTGGTAATACTAATATGAAAGAGGGAAACTATAATCATAATATAGTTATTAGTGAAAAAATAGAAAAAAATTTAAAACAAAATCCTAATTATGGTAATGATTTAAAGGAATTAAAAGTTAAACATTGGACCCAACAAGAAGTATTTACAAATAATAAGAATAATAATATTAAAATTGCTGTATGTATGTGGTATAATGATGATATAAAAGATTATGCTAATATTACTTATAACATTAATAAAGAATATTGTAAAAAATATAATTATGATATTATTAAATCATCAGAAGTAAAATTACCACATAGAAAACCACATTGGGAAAGATTACCTTTATTATTAGATACACTTAATACAAATAAATATGATTATGTTATGTGGATTGATGCTGATGCTTGTTTTAATTTTAATTCTAATAAAACAATAGAAAAATTAATAATAGAAAATTTAAATAAAGATATTATATTTTCTAGAGATATACCAATTATATGGAAAGATGAAAAAGATATAAATTCAGGAGTAATAATATTAAAAAATACTAAATATGTAAAAGATTTAATTAAATTTTGGTATACTGACGAAACTTGTTTTATACATAATGGAATACCAGGTAATGACCAAGGATGTTTAAGATGGACATTATATAATAATTATAAAAATATTAAAGATAAATCAATAATAATACCATTTGGAGAAATACAAATATTTTCAATAGATAAAACAAATAAAGAAGCATTAATATTTCATTTAGCAGGTATTAATGATAAAAAAATAAGAATAAATAATTTTAATAATTTATATAATTATTATATACAAAATGGAAGTATAAAAAACACACAAACTCTTAAAAAATCATAATAAATTCTAAATAAAACTAGAAAATTGAAATCTATAAACTATACTAAAATATAAAAATATAACATAAAAATATAACATAAAAATTGAAATATATAAACTATAATAAAATATAAAATATAACATAAAAATAAAAGAAAAAAATTTTAAATTATGTGTAGTGAGGAAAAAAGTATAGAAGTGTTTGGGAACACATTAGCATCTTTGATTGAAATTACAAAATGTGAAGCATTAACAGGTATAATTTATTTACAAGAATGTAATAACAAACAAAAACAAAATTTATATACTTCTTATATATTAAAAAATATTTTAAGTTGTATATCAAAAAATCAACTTCAATGGAAAAAAATGAGTTTGCTAGAACAACAATTAGAAATAGATAGAGAATTTATTAATAATCTTTCTTAATAATCTGTCTTAATAATCTGTCTTAATAATATTAATTAATGTTTTGCCATATCTCTTATTTCATCAATAGTATAATCTGGCACCATAGGTTCTCTATCATTTTGTTTATATTTAAAATTCAATGTTTTAATACAATAATTTATAATAGTATTCACAAATTCAAGATTATCATAAGGACTATTTTCATCTAAATTATTTATAATGTTTTCAATATCTTTAATCATATTATTAGTATATGTTTGTCCTAAACTTTCAACTTTAGATTTCATCATTTTAACATAAATATTTATTACTTTATTTATTGTATAATTAATACGCCCAATATTAAATCCATAATTATATAAATGTTCTAGTTTATTAAGCACATTTAGTTTAAAATTATTATTCATATTTTATACAATATTATACAATAATTTACAATATTATACAATATTATACAATAATTTACAATATTATACAATAATTTATATACTATTTCTATAATTATCTTTATTTTTTAAATTTTAAATTTTAAATATAAATACTATTATTTTACTAAAATAATATAAATATAAAAAAATAGTATAAAAATTGATTTTTATTCATTATTAAATATTAATTATATACTTTTTGTAATTTATAATTTATAATTTATTATTTATTGTTCATCAATATCTGAAAATGCCACCAGCAACACGAGGTCAAAAGCGACAACATGGTGATAACCATGGTATAGAAACTTTTACACAGTCTAACAAAAGACGTAAACTTACAAATCCAGAACCATTACATTCTTTATTAAAAAAAAATGGTATAGATACATCATATGGTTGGGGTATTGTATCTTTTTATGATGAAAAAGGAAAATTAATATATTCTGATAAACTTATTAAATATGAAGTTGATACAACTTTAAAAATAGCACGTTATAAAGGAAAAGAATTTCCTTTTAATTATATTGAATATGAAGATTATATAATATCTTTTGATGAATTTAAAATTAATATTAAACCAAAAAAAGATGTTGAAAATTTACTTGATTTTGCCTCTCCAGATATAGAGGATAACAAAGAAAAATCAACACCAAAATCTGATGATGATGAAACAGAAACAGAAGCAGAAAATGATGATGATGAAACAGAAACAGAAGCAGAAAATGATGATGATGATGATGATGAATCTAGTTTGATTCAAAATCAAAATCCTATTCAAATTCAACATCCAAACTTTCATCATCAACATCAAAATCCTATTCAATATCAACAAGAAAATTATTATCAACAACAAAATCAATATCAACAACAAATGTTTCAACAACAATTCTCTATTCAAACTATGATTAGAACAGAGATAACTACTAATTTAATACCTTGGATGAAGGAATATATTGATTCTGAACTTCAGAAATTAAAACAATAATAAACATTGTTGCTAGAATTATTAATTATTAATTTATTTTTTTAATTTAAATATAATTTAATAATAATTATTATACATTATAATTTTATATTTATAATAAAATGTCTTATAAAAAAATAGTATTAGAGAGATACTATCTAGAGCAATCTCATAAAAAAATTAATGATAAAAAAATTAATGATAATAAAAATAATAATAAAATAAGTAAATTACAAAATACATTAAAATTAAAAAAAGAAAAGAAAGAAAAACAAAAAGAAACTTTAAGAAAAGCACGCAATATATATAAAGAAATTCGTGAAAAGAAAACAGAAACAGAAACAGAAACAGAACCAACAAAAGAAGAACAAACTATAAACAATAAAACTAATTTTATTACAATTGATAATTATATATTTAGAGAGTATTATAATAATACATTTATAGATACTAATAACACTAACACTATTTAATTAAATTAAAAATAAAACTTAGTATAATATAATATTCTATAATAATCTATGAATGAATTTATAATGAATTGTTTTTCTTTTTTTTTTAAAAACAATAAACATAATTCTAATAAAAAAATTAAAACAAAATACATAAAACAATATAAACTTATATATGATAAAATAAAATTTCCTTTATGGTGGGACTTATTTTTTATAAAAATAAAGAATTTAATAGATACTTTAAAAATACAAAATAATGAAATAAATTATATGATTACTGATGAATGTGCGATTATATTATTAACTTATGTTTATGCTCCTCATTGTTTATATAAATTAAGAAATCCTGATGTATGTAGTATATTAATAATACCAGACCATTATAATGATACAAGTGTATTTTTAGATAACAATAAATCTTATGGTAATTATAATTTAAATTATGGATTATTAACTAAATCGGCAAATTTTTTAGTAAATACAGAAACAGATAATAAAAATTGGTTTCATAGTTTAACTATTAGTTTAAAAAAAGATTTAAAAATAATGCCTATAGTTATAAATAATAATGAACTAAATATAATAAATCCAGAACTATTATATGAAGAACTAGAAGATTTTAATATGTCTTCTAATTTAATGTTTAATAATAATAAAAATTATATTAAAGCATTACAGTATATCATAAAACATTATAAAATAGAAAAATAATAATATAAATGAATAACTAAATTAATAATGAATAACTAAATTAATAATGAATAACTAAATTAATAATGAATAACTAAATTAATAATGAATAACTAAATATAAACAAATAACTAAATATAAACATAAATTTACATTATAATCTATTCTAAAATATAAAAAATAATTATTAATAATTAAAAATTGAATTATTAAATCTTAAATCTATTTTTATTAATCATATATATCTTATTTTATAGTATTTAATCATTAATCATTAATTTTTAAAATGAAGTCTATTGAAAATCCATATAAAAAAACTTATAACAAATATATAATTAAAAATCTAAAACCAAAACCAAATAAAAAAGATATTATAAAATTAAATAAAAAATTAAGAGATAGTGAAAAAGAACAAGATAGTATTTATAATCAACAAAAACAAAATAAATTTAAAAAACAAAAACCCATTTTTAAATGTGATAAATGTGATATTAGTTATAATAATCTTGTATCATTAGAAAAGCATAAACCAATACATTTAAATCCAGTATATTGTCCTTTTAAACATTGTAATAAAATGTTTTCACCAAAACATAAATATCAATACAAACAACATATAGATGGACATAATGGCGGATTACATATAAAATGTAAATTTTGCGAACAGACGTCAAAAACATTAACTTCTAATACAGTTCATATGAAAACAAAACATTCACAACAATATAATCATTATATGAAAGAAATAGAGGAAGCAAATAAAGATACACTACCATTAAATTCAAAAAATATTATAAATTTAACAACCAAATATATTAATACACATATAATGGATGATTTAGATGAAGATACTAATATTAATAATAATTGGTATTCATATCAATATGAAGATGATGATGAAGAAGAAGATGATGATTATTACAAAAATGAAGAAAATGAAGAAAATGAAGAATTAATAAATATAGAATTAAATAAATATAATTTTTATTACTATGAAAATAATTTAGACTTTTTATCTACCATTGCAATTTTAGATTCTTATAAAAAAATATAATTTGTAAAAAATTATAAATTCTTATTTTTTATTATTATTTTTTATTTATTATAAAATGTTTCACAATAATATTCAGTATAAGCATCACATTCATCATAATTATCATCATTTTCTTTATCATTCAAATGTTTAATTTCATCTTCAGTAAGAATAGTTCCAACATCATTATCAGTATTATGTCTATATTTATTTAAATATAATTTTAAAATGTCTGGTAATTTATTTTTTTCACCATTTTCATTTTCACTTTCTAAATCAGCAAATTCCGCAACATAATAGTCTATTTCATCATATAAATTTCCACCATCAATAGGATTTAATACTTTAATTACAGGTTCATTTTTTTCATTTCTATAAACTTCAACAATTCCACAATTATTATAATCAAAAACATAATCTTCATTATAAAAATTATGCCATGTAGGAAACATATCATGTTCGCCTTCAAATATAAAATATTTTTTATTATATTTAATTCTATAATTATGAAATAATGAAAAAACGCAATGAGTAGACATTTTTATATTATAAAATTATATTATAAAATTATATTATAAAAATGAAACAAAATCAATTTTTTATATAAAATTAAATTCTTAGAAAAAATAAATTTAAAAATATGTATAAATTATAATATATTATATATAAATTATAATATATTATATATAAATTATATAAATTATATAAAATGGATATTATTTTATTACAAACAGAAAATATTAAATTAAAAAATACAATTAAAGACTTAGAAGAAAAATTAATACAGAGTGAAAAAAGAAATAAAAAATATACAAATAGTGTCGCTCATAAAGAATATTATAAACTTCATAAAGAAGAAGTTAAAGCTTTTGGTTAAGTTTTAGTAAAACTTTAAAACTTAGAAAAATGAATCTAAACTCATTTGTTTAGTTTTTTTAACTTTAATTTCATGTTTTGGTTTTTCAACCTTAACCTCTTCTTTAACTTCCACACCCTCAAGTTCTTCAGTTTTAAACCAATTATCAATAGTTTTAACTTTATTTATTTTTGTATTAGCATAGTCTATTAATGGTTGAAATATTAATTTTTTTACCATTGCACCTTTTAATTGTCTTATTTTTTTTTCTGTTTTTTCTATATCTCCATTATATTTATTATACCAAATATTAAACAATTCATCATAGTATCCAATTCTATGAGGAAACATAGGTAATTTTTCGACTATCAACTCAAATATTTGAGATATAGGCTTTACTAATTGAGATTCTATATATTTTTCATAATCAATTTGAAGATTATGTTTCCTTACATAATCTATATGTTCTATACGGTCACCATTTAAGTAATCAATACCAGGTTCTTCTTTAATCTTTATAAATACATAAGGAACTCTTTCATTCGATGCTGGTGCTGTACCAGGGTCTCTATCATACATACGATTAGCAAGAACTTTATGGGCAATCGCTTCTTCGTCCTTATAAAAACTACTTAATGTTTTACTAATAACAAACATATTCATATCAAATTCACCATTAATTAATTTTTTAATTTCATCTTGAACAAATTTTATGGCATTAGGTACATTTTTATATTTAACTATATTATCAATTACACCTATATAACAATGTTTAAGAATTGGAGCATTATCTCTACGTTTCAACACCAATCCCATACTAATCTGTTTACACGTATCAGGCGAATCTTCATATTTTAAAGCTAAATATCTTTTCTTAGAAATTAAAATAAATGGAAATAATACCTTTTCATATGCTAAAGCATGAACACCAGGCAATTCAACACTAATTCTTTTTTCTACATCTTGACCAATTGCAATTGCTCTCGCAATTTTTTCTCTATCTGAAATTTTTTCATTTTTTTCGTATAGTAAAAATCCCATAAACACGCTATCTGTATCGCCATATTTTATACTACTTCCTGGATACTCCTTGAGAACAAAATCGCGTGCGTGAATAATACGTGCTCTTCCACCTGCTGTTGTAGATGCTGCAATTTGCGGTTTATAAATTTTACTAGTCTTAGCTCCAATTTGTCCATAAATTGAATTTGCCGTAACCTTGTAAGCAAGTTGCAATCCATCATAGACACTTTTTTTAAAAGGATCTGTCTCAGCCTCCATTAATTTTTTCGTAGTTTTACGTGATTTTAATAAACCTTGTAATACACGAGGTATCAAACCTTTATCACCGTTAGGATATTGAACAAAACGCACAGTTGAACTACCACACTTACGTTTACCTTTGCTTTTAATTTTAGGATTAATCCATTCAAAATTATCATATGAACGGTCTAAATAAGACATACCTAATTCTTCTAAATGTTTAGCACCAGACTCACCTAACCAATAAGGATCTTCACAAATCCGATCATGACTTAAATCACTGGTAATCATTTCACTAGGGTATAAACTTGAAAAATCTAATACAACAATTGGATCTTCAGTATAAATATCAGTTTTTGGCTTTAAAACAATTGCTCCTTCATAACTTTCTTCACTCATAACGATTTGATTAAAATTAGGTTTTAAAGTAAATTTTACTTTACCTTTGTCTTTATTTTCACCATCACCATCACCATCACCATCACCATCACCATCATCACCATCACCATCACCATCACCATCATCACCATCACCATCACCATCATCTGTCGCGTCAATATTATTTCCAATCCCTGAATTCAATTCAATATTACTATCAATATCTTCAATATCATCGCATTCGCTAGATCCGGCAATAATAGTATGAATTCGTCTAACACCTTCATCAACAACAACCTCCTCAGGTTCAATTTTCTCTAAAACAGGTAATAAGAAATCTTCTTTAGCACATTCATTTGTAATAAGACTAAATGCTTTAATACCTTGTCCTCGCAAAAATATATAAGCAAAAGGCACTAGACACACATTACTCATTCCAAAATTATTAGGTATAACATCTAATTTTCGCAATAATCGAATAAGTAATACGCAATCCTGAATACAATACTTAGCTACTTCAGCCCTTTCCATGTCTGTTCCTTTCTGCTTTCTAAAAATATCTTGAGGTGTAATATCGTCTTTACCCATACCCCAAACAGGACCTGAGGCGAGACAATATTTAGGCACAGCCCTATCTACTTTAATTTTTTTAGACTCACGGTCTATTTCAAGAATCTTTAATTTATCACCATCAAATAATTTGGCTGTGGTTGCTGACATACTAATGACAATATAATTGCCGACATCTAGTTCAACACAATTATCTATTTTCAAATAACAAGATGACTCATCATTCTCATTATCTCCTATAGTTCCAATTTCTTTGATTTTGCCTGAAATATAATATTCAGCAACACTATCTAATTTATAAGAGGGTAGTTTTGTTAATGATGCTTGACATACTTTTAATAAATCAATTTGAACTCTCCCAGGCATATTAAAATAATAGAGAAAATTGTCACCCAAAGCACTACTACTTAATTTCTTATTAATCATCGCTCCTTTTGCGTCAGGCACTTTTTTAATAATTTGAGGATCTAATCGCCCCATATTAATAAATTTAGTGTATTGTGTATTTTGTTCTAATGCTTTAATATCTTCTCGGGTAAGAGTATTTCGCTCGACATCAATACATAAATCAGCAATTCGGTCATACATAAATGATTCATCAAAACCAAATGTATTGTATCCAATAATAATATCAGGATCGTGTAATTCAATGAGTTTAGACCATTCTAAAAGAACATCACGTTCCTGCTTGCGCGAAATAACTTCACAGGGTTTATCACCAACGTCAAATTTAGTGCAACCTTCTAATGTAATAATATTATTATGACAAATTTCAGTTTCTCCATAACGCCAAAAAACTGTTCCAATCTGAATTACTTTATCACCTTGTGCGAAACCAAAGGCTTTATTTACTAATATATTAATAAATCTTACCATTGTCTCTTTTGTAATCATTTTATCTTGTAAATCCTTTTCGGGTAGTTTATGTTTCTTGGCTACGTCGTTAATAATTTTTACAAAATCATCAATTGTAAAGCGGGAATTTTTGCTTGTTTTTGCTTCTTCAATAGCAACAACTTCTTTCATTGCTTTTTTCATTTCATTATTTGCCTTGACTTTACGAATAGGACGATTACATATAGAATATATTTTATCAACAAATGTCATAAAATCACTACTATTTGTAAATACTTTGGCTTTAATAGGTTTTTTAAGATAAATTAAATCAATTTCATCATCTAATCCAGCAAATCCTAAATTAAGGGCTTGTTTAATACGATGTATAAAGAAATCCTTTTTCTTAGAAATATTCTTTTTTGCTTTAATGTATTTAATAACTTCGCGTAAATATGAAATTTCTTTATTTAAATTAGATATAGATTTGTCATTACTCACACCATTACTCACACTATTACTCACACTATTACTCACACCATTACTCACACTATTACTCACACTATTACTCACGCCATTACTCACACTATTACTCACACTATTACTCACGCCATTACTCACACCATTTTTATAATCTAATTTTAAATCTAATAATTCTTTACATTTATCATTCATCATAATATCATACTCTTCATTTTTCTTATCAGTATAAATTAAATCGCTCTCCAAATTAGATTTTTCAGCAACAAAACCAGGCACTTTATTATAACCTTTTTTATCTATCGTTCTTATATCGCGAATCCATGCAACAGCCAATTGATTAGAGAGTTTTTTACAATCTTTTTTAGGGATTGGAAAATCACCATGACTTGAATCAGCTTCAATATCAAAAGAAGCAATAAGAATAGGTGGTATTTCGGCTTTATCTAAATGAGTAATATCAGACCAATCGCACGAAATATTAATTTGTGTTTTAGATTGACGATTTTCTACTTTAAATTTACCTGCTGGAATACTTATCCAACTAGAAGGCTTAATTTTAGTATCGTGTAAAAATCGCAATATGGGCTCAAGGTCGCTCTCAAATAAATTGTATTTTATTTCCTTTCCTATCTTACCACTTATATTAAGTTTAATAGGATTTTTAAAAGACCGCTCCATAAAACGATGACCAACCTTACTTTTATGAGCCAATTTTAAAAATGTAAATTTTTGTTCATTCATAAAAGACCAGAAAATCTTCTTTTCTACTAATTGTGTTTTTAAGTCTTTTTTATTTTCATCAACAGTTTTATAAATAGCACGTCCTTTTACTTTATCAAAATCCATACCCCCCGGTACAATAGAATCTTTATAATAACGCGAATTCCGTTTAAATTCTTCTGTAAATTTATAATTCTTAAATGTTTGTGCTTCTTCATAATCAGCAATATCATCTTCATTATAGTCTTCACAACTAGAACTATCAAAATTTCCTACGAAATCTTGTATTTGTTTTTCATTAAAATCATCAGGAATTTGAATATAGAAATAAGGTAAATAATTCTTTACTCTTAAACATATACTTTGACCTTTAGCATTACACCCAAAAATGAAAATAGTATATGTTTTATTATGGTCTTGATTTAAGTAAGATTCTTTTCTTTCAATAGGTGTATCAACAGATAAATCACATTCATACCAATCAATAGCACTAAATTCAATAGGTTCATTTAAAGGTACCGCAACAGGACTGTCTTTACGAGGTTTATACGGTGGTAAAGCCATAATTTAATATTAATTTCTAATAAATATATCCAATAAATATATCCAATAAATATATCCAATAAATATTTTTTATCTTATACACTATACTATATTTAAAATTTAATGTTTAAATCTATAATTTTCAATTTTTATAAATGAATAATATTTCATTTTAAATTTAAATTTTTTCAATTTTTAGAAATAATAAAAAAAAGAAAATGAATTATAAAAAATATGATAGGGTATTTTCAACCTATTTAACTTTTATTTTGTTAAAGTTGGAAGATAAATACAAGTGCCATCAGTATTTAGTGGATGTCCTCGCCATTGCTCTGTCCACCAATAACTCGTAAAATCATAGTTATCAACATCTTCTTGATTTGCTAAAAGAGAATAATGCGAACCATCGGTTTGGATATAAATTACATGTTCATTTTTTCCAAATATAAATGTTGTTTTATTCTCTGTAGAATAAACATGTATCGAAATATTCAATAATACCGCCAACATTTTAAAATGAGTATCTCCTTGAAGTGTATTGATACTATCTTTTATTAATTGAGCAATTAAATACTCAATTTCCCAAAGTTTAAAGTGTAAGCTTTCATCTTTTAGAGAAGAATTAAAATCCTCTAACATGGTTCGATTTTCAAGAATGAAAGTACAAAAACTCTTTAGGATTTCAAGAATGTCTGCGATATTGTTTGGTTGAATTTTTTTTTCTGAAACAAGTTCTTGTCTAAAATGTATTTTTTGTTCGCCAAAACGAAAACAAAAGCCAATCAAAACAGCCCATAAAGAACATAAACCATCTCCACGAATACCATCGAAAGTTTCAGTGTCATTGTCAACCATACCACCTAAAAAATGCACCCATAAACGAGAAGACATTTCGGTAGAATGCACATGTATATATAAATTATAATAAAAAATAAAAAATCATTTTTTATCAAAAATAATAATTTTTACCAAAAAAATATAAAAATATAAAAAAATTGAAATATTTATTTACTTAAAGTATTAATATAAATAATAACTAATAACTAATAACAAAGTATTAAAATAAAATTAAAACAAAATAAAAAAATAAAGAAAAGTAAAGAAAATGGCAAATAAAGACTCGTGTATTGCTTATGACTATTTTCCAAATAAATGCACAGGAAAAAATACAGGAGAAAATCGCACTATTATTTTTAAACTTTGTGATAAATATGGTGAGGAGATATCAAAATCTAATGAATTAGTTTCATTGTGTTCATTTCATTATGAATGGTTAAAAACGATAAATAATTTAGAAATGATAGGTGAAACAATAGAAGAAGCAATAGAAGATGATTTATTAGAAAATTTTACAAATAATGATATTTATTATTATGTGTGGAAGCGAGAGAATAATACAACTAAAGGTCAATTTCTTAATCCAAAATTCTATTTATTAGAAGGAAATCAATATGAAAAAGATAAGACACCATTAGAAGGAGATGAATATAGATGGGAATTAAAAGGAATGTTTTATTATGATAAATTTACAAAAAAACTATTTGAAATTGAAAAAATAAGCGAACCTAAACTTATATATTGGTTAATGTTTAATAAAATATATTTTGAATATCCACCTAAATTTTCTAGTGTTGATGTATCTAGAGAAACACATGATAAAATTAAATTAAATAAAAAATGTGACGATGACGATGACGATGACGATGATGACGATGACGATGACGATGACGATGACGATGATGATGACGATGACGATGACGATTATTTTACTGATGTAGTAAAAAATGATGAAGATATCTATACAGATATTGA
>Ga0233433_10002576_pt1 | contig 15700 bp, 11 predicted proteins | sample SI_122_August201_5_FD_179868 | JGI IMG/M metagenome (GOLD analysis project Ga0233433, IMG submission 179868) | Seawater microbial communities from Saanich Inlet, British Columbia, Canada - SI_122_August2016_100_MG | ecosystem: Environmental > Aquatic > Marine > Inlet | place: Canada: British...
CAAACGCTTCCGCACAAACCTTGGTAATCGCCGCCGTTAACGTCGTCTTACCATGGTCTACGTGGCCGATCGTGCCCACATTAACGTGGGGTTTAGTTCGCTCAAACTTCTCTTTGGACATGATTCACCTCAAAACTGATTATTAATTAAACTTACTGATCACTGCTGCTGCAACGCTATCCGGTACTTCCTTGTATTCCTCGAACTCCATAGAAAAAGTGGCTCGCCCTTGAGTCGCAGATCTCATGTCAGTTGCATAACCAAACATCTCCGCTAGAGGCACCTGCGCTCTTACCGCTTTGCCTGCAGCCACATCTTCCATTCCCAGAACGATACCGCGGCGTCGGTTCAGATCACCAATAATGTCGCCATAGTGTTCCTCTGGTGTTACCACCTCAACTTTCATGACCGGCTCCAGCAGGACTGGCCGAGCCTTCAATGCACCATCCTTGAGGGCTATCGAACCTGCCACCTTAAAAGCCACTTCACTTGAGTCGACGTCATGGTAGGAGCCATCAAATAGAACCGCTTTAAGGCCCACCAACGAATATCCTGCTAGAACACCGTTATTCATCTGCTCGCGAATACCTTTATCAACAGCGCTGATGTACTCCCTTGGCACCGCTCCACCGACAATGGCATCCTCAAACTCATATTCCTCCCCGCCGAGTGGTTCCAGCCTTAGCCAGACGTGTCCATACTGCCCTCGTCCTCCGGTCTGACGAATAAATTTGGCTTCAGATTCAACCACTTCACGTATCGTTTCTCGATAAGCTACCTGTGGCTTACCAATATTCGCTTCAATACTGAATTCACGGCGCATACGCTCAACAATAATGTCCAGATGCAACTCGCCCATACCGCCTATGATCGTTTGTCCAGTTTCTTCATTAGTCTGAACTCTAAAAGATGGGTCCTCGGTGGCAAGCTTGCTCAGCGCGACACCCATTTTTTCCTGGTCAGCCTGGGATCTTGGTTCAACAGCAACATGAATAACGGGCTCCGGGAACTCCATCCGCTCAAGCGTTATAACCTGATTTTCAGCACAAAGCGTGTCACCTGTAGTAGCTAATTTAAGACCAATAGCAGCAGCTATATCGCCTGCACGAACCTCCTTGATTTCCTTTCTCTCGTTAGAGTGCATTTGCACCATGCGGCCGATACGTTCCTTCTTAGCCTTTACCGGGTTATAGACGGCATCTCCTGAGTTCAGGACGCCAGAGTAAACCCGGAAAAAAGTGAGCGCACCAACGAAAGGATCCGTGGCTATTTTAAACGCCAGTGCAGCAAACGGCTGCTTGTCATCTACAGTTCTTTCAGAAGGCGTTTCAGAGGCATCATCCAGATATCCTTTGATTGCCCCTACTTCATCCGGCGCTGGCAGATAATCAATCACAGCGTCAAGCATGGTTTGCACACCCTTGTTCTTAAACGCCGAACCACATAAAGCCGGAACGATTTCATTATTCAAAGTTCGAATACGCAAACCCGCTTTAATATCAGCCACCGTCAATGCTTCGCCATCGAGGTATTTAGCCATCAGATCATCGTTAGCTTCGGCGGCGGCCTCGATCATGCTTTCCCGATATTCCTCGGCAAGTTCGGTTAGTTCTGAGGGTATGCTTTTTTCTGTGAAAGTCAGGCCAAGATCTTCTTTATTCCAGTAAATGGCTTTCATCTTGACGAGGTCAATCACACCCTCAAAACCATCTTCGGCTCCAATCGCCAACTGGATCGGCACGGGCGTAGCGCCCAGCCTATCTTCGATTTGATCGACAACGCGGAGAAAATCAGCGCCCGCCCGATCCATCTTATTAACAAAAACAATTCGTGGCACTTCATACCGATTTGCCTGTCGCCAGACGGTCTCGGACTGCGGTTCTACTCCGGAAGACCCACAGAATACGACTACAGCACCGTCCAAAACCCGCAAACTGCGTTCAACTTCGATGGTAAAATCAACATGACCTGGAGTATCAATTATGTTGATTCGATACTCATTGAACTGTTTTTCACTACCAGACCAGAAAATAGTAGTTGCTGCAGACGTGATCGTAATACCACGTTCCTGCTCCTGTTCCATCCAGTCCATAGTAGCTGCGCCATCATGAACTTCCCCTATCTTATGCGACAGACCGCTATAGAAGAGGACTCTCTCCGTGGTGGTAGTTTTACCTGCATCCACATGAGCGACGATACCAATATTTCGGTATTGGCCGATAGGAGTTGATCTAGGCACGACAGCAGCCTCACCCTGGTAGTTACGACTATTTAATAGCGATAATGGGCAAAGGCACGATTAGCCTCAGCCATTCGATGAGTATCTTCACGCTTGCGCACGGCTGCTCCTCGACCTTCAGCTGCATCTTGCAACTCTCCAGCCAGGCGCATTGCCATGGATTTTTCACCCCGTTTGCGGGCCATATCAACCAGCCATCGCATGGCCAGGGCTTTACGCCGTGAGGGTCGAACTTCGACAGGGACCTGATAGGTTGCACCGCCCACTCGGCGTGATTTAACTTCCACTGAAGGGGCCACAGCTTCCAGAGCTGCTTCGAACACCACCAGCGGGTCTCCACCGGATTTGCTCTGAATACGATCCAGGGCACCATAAACAATTTTTTCGGCTACTGATTTCTTACCGCTTTCCATGACATGATTCATGAATTTAGCCAGTGTCTGGTTCCCAAACTTGGGATCAGGAATGATGTCTCTTTTTTCCGGGACTCGTCTTCTTGGCATGACTTTTCTCTCTTCAGGTGACTCGAGACCTTATGGCTCGACCTTACTCTCAAACCTTTTTTAAAGGCCTAAGTATTAAACAATTGATTTAGGCTTTTGGACGTTTCGTTCCATATTTAGAACGACCTTGCATCCGGTCACTAACACCGGTTGCATCAAGCGCCCCTCGAACTACGTGGTAACGCACACCTGGCAAGTCTTTGACTCGCCCACCTCTGATCAGGACCACTGAGTGCTCCTGTAAATTATGACCCTCACCACCAATATAAGAGGTTACTTCCATCTGATTGGTTAACCGCACTCGACACACTTTTCGAAGTGCTGAGTTAGGTTTTTTAGGTGTCACCGTATAAACGCGGGTACATACCCCTCTCCTCTGAGGACAGGCCTGCAGCGCGGGCACATCGCTTTTTGTAACCTTTCGCCGTCTAGGCTTTCTTACTAATTGGCTTATTCTAGCCATGATCAAACACTCCTTGTTTCCACGGGTGACCCCGCGAAGCACTCACTCGTGCGAGTGGCGCATTCTAATGACCCGCTGCATGCGAGTCAACCATTGCTGACTTCTCGTCCTGAATCAAATCCAGATTTCTTAAACCTCTCCTGAATTCAATGCTTCACTGAGAGCCTGTTCCACTTCACTCACGCTCACAGTAGGTTCTTCATGTCCCTGTTCACGGCGTTGCTTGCGCTCACTGTGATAACTAAGACCTGTACCTGCCGGGATCAGCCTTCCGACGATGACATTTTCCTTCAGGCCACGCAGATAATCACGTTTCCCTGTCACAGCTGCCTCAGTAAGCACTCTTGTAGTCTCCTGGAAGGATGCGGCCGAGATAAATGACTCAGTAGCCAACGATGCCTTAGTAATACCAAGTAAGACTCTGTTACCTTGCACCAGCTGTTCTTCCTCTGCCTTTAACCGATCATTCACTTCCAGGAACTGATTCAATTCGACCTGTTCACCTTTCACAAAATCAGACTCACCTGGCTTAGTGATTTCAACCTTGCGCAGCATTTGACAGACAATGACTTCAATATGCTTGTCATTAATCTTAACGCCCTGCAAACGGTAAACATCCTGAATCTCTTTGGAAATGTAATTAGCCAATTCCTCAACACCCTTTAAACGCAAGATGTCATGAGGGTTTTCCGGACCGTCGGAGACAACTTCGCCTTTCTCGACATGCTCACCTTCAAACACCGTCATATGCCGCCATTTAGGTATCAGTACTTCATAGTGATCAGCATCATCAGGCAATTGACCTGGTTCAGTAGGCGTTATAATCAGGCGACGCTTACCCTTGGTTTCCTTGCCGAAACTCACGGTTCCACTGATTTCAGCTAATACCGCAGCTTCCTTCGGTTTACGTGCTTCAAACAAGTCCGCTACTCGAGGCAGACCCCCAGTAATATCTCGAGTCTTAGAGCCCTCCTGAGGAATCCGGGCAATAACGTCGCCGGTACTTACCGTATCACCATCTTCCAGACCCAGAATCGCGTTAGCCTCGAGGAAATAATGCGCCGGAACATCCGTGCCGGATAACAGTAGCTCTTTTCCTTTATTATCAACTAACTGAACCGCAGGCCGCATATCTTTTCCAGCGCTGGGTCGGTCTTTTGGATCTATCACTGAGATACTGGTCAAACCAGTCAATTCATCTGTCTGACGACGAATCGTAATACCTTCTTCCATGGATTCAAAAATAATCTTACCGGCCACTTCCGTCACAATTGGGTGAGTGTGCGGGTCCCAGGTAGCAACAATAGCACCGGCATCGATAATGTCACCCGGCGCATTTTTCAACTGTGCTCCATAAGGAATTTTATAACGCTCTCTTTCCTTGCCTGTTTCCTGGTCAGCAATGGCAACTTCCCCAGATCTGGAAATTGCTACCAACCCACCGCTTGGTTTTTCGATCGTTTTAAGATTATGTAGACGCACCACACCAGCATGCTTAGCCTGAACATTATCAACCGCCGTTGCCCGAGATGCCGCACCACCAATATGGAAGGTACGCATGGTCAGCTGAGTACCTGGCTCACCGATGGATTGCGCAGCAATAACACCTACCGCCTCACCAATATTAACCAGATGTCCCCTGCCGAGGTCTCGACCATAGCAGTTGCTACAAATACCATAGCGAGTCTCGCAGGTAATCGCACTCCTGACTTTAACCTCGTCGATCCCTAATTCTTCGATACGATCCATCCATGACTCATCGATCATGGTACCCTGCGGAATCACTACGTCATCACCGGCTGCATTAAATACATCCGTAGCGATAACTCTACCTAAAACCCGGCTTCCTAAAGCGGCAACAACATCACCACCTTCTATCACCGCATTCATGGTCATACCCTCATCGGTGCCACAATCGACTTCAGTGACTACCAGGTCCTGGGCAACATCCACCAGGCGCCTGGTCAGATAGCCTGAGTTAGCCGTTTTAAGCGCGGTATCAGCCAAGCCCTTACGTGCACCGTGCGTTGATATGAAGTACTGCATAACTGACAGGCCTTCGCGGAAGTTCGCAGTAATGGGCGTTTCAATAATCGAGCCATCTGGCTTGGTCATCAGACCGCGCATTCCTGACAACTGTCTAATCTGCGCGGGGGAACCTCGAGCACCGGAATCGGCGTACATCCAGACACTGTTAAATGAACCCTGTACTTCCTCTTCGCCGTCCTTGTTAACCACTATTTCAGTGCTCAACGTCTCCATCATGGCATTACTCACCTGATCGCCGGCACTAGTCCAGATATCAATCACCTTATTGTACTTCTCACCTTGCGTTACCAGGCCAGAGGCAAATTGGCTTTCAATCTCCCTGATCTCTTCCTCGGAGCGATTAATAATGACTTCTTTTTCAGCCGGGATGATAAAGTCATCCACACCGATAGAGGCACCTGAGCGAGTTGAGTATTCGTAGCCCATGTACATCAGCTGATCTGCAAAGATAACAGTCTCTTTAAGACCTACCGTTCGATAACAAATATTGATCAACCGAGACATATCTTTGTTGACCATGATTTTATTGATTTCTGAGTACGGGATCCCATCTGGAACGATTTCAAAAATCAGTGCTCGGCCCACCGTTGTTTCAACCAATTTCGATGTCTGCTGCCACTGACCTTCCTGATCCTTGAGTTTTTCAGTCACACGCAGTTTAATTTTAGCTTGCAGGCCAACCTTCGACGTAGTGTAGGCCCGATTGACTTCCTCAACATCAGAAAACAACATACCTTCGCCAAGATCATTAACGCGCTCTCGGGTCATCCAGTAAACACCTAATACCACGTCCTGAGATGGCACAATAATGGGCTCGCCATCGGCTGGCAGCAATACATTATTAGTAGACATCATCAACGCTCTTGCTTCGAGCTGGGCCTCCAGAGTTAAAGGCACATGCACTGCCATCTGGTCACCATCAAAATCGGCGTTGTAAGCAGTACAGACCAGCGGATGCAATTGAATCGCCTTACCCTCAATCAAAACTGGTTCGAACGCCTGGATTCCCAGTCGATGCAGGGTAGGAGCTCTATTAAGCAGAACCGGATGCTCTCGAATCACCTCAGCCAGAATATCCCAGACTTCAGCGGTTTCTTTTTCAACCATTTTCTTAGCTGCTTTAATGGTCGTGGCTAGCCCGCGCGATTCCAGTTTTCCAAAAATAAAGGGTTTAAATAATTCCAGGGCCATCTTCTTGGGAAGACCGCACTGATGCAGGCGCAATGTAGGCCCGACAACAATAACCGAGCGTCCAGAGTAATCGACTCGTTTACCCAACAAGTTCTGCCTAAACCGGCCCTGTTTACCCTTGATCATATCGGCCAATGATTTTAATGGTCGTTTATTCGTACCTGTAATAGCCCGGCCTCGACGGCCATTGTCAAGCAGCGCATCCACCGCTTCCTGAAGCATGCGTTTTTCATTTCGCACGATAATATCCGGGGCAGCAAGATCAAGCAGACGCTTGAGGCGGTTATTTCGGTTAATTACTCGCCGGTATAAATCATTCAGATCGGATGTCGCAAATCGCCCACCCTCTAACGGTACCAATGGCCTCAGATCCGGTGGCAATACCGGTAATACGTTAAAAATCATCCATGAAGGATCATTTCCTGAATTAACAAAAGCTTCTATTAATTTGAGCCGCTTGGTGAGTTTTTTAATCTTCGTATCTGAATTAGTCTGCGGTAATTCGTCACGGATAGTGGCTATTTCATCCTTCAAATCCATCTGCCGCATCAGATTCTGGATTGCTTCTGCACCCATCTTTGCCTCGAATTCGTCACCGAATTCTTCCAGCTTTTCATAGTAATCTTCATCCGAAAGTAACTGACCTTTTTCCAAGGTCGTCAAACCAGGGTCGATCACCACAAAAGATTCAAAATAGAGAATTCGCTCAATATCCCGCAACGTCATATCCATTAACAAGCCGATACGTGACGGCAGTGATTTCAGGAACCAGATATGTGCAACAGGCGATGCCAATTCGATATGGCCCATCCTTTCTCTGCGTACTTTGGCTAGTGCGACCTCGACACCACACTTCTCACAGATCACTCCTCGATGCTTGAGACGCTTATATTTGCCACACAGACATTCGTAGTCCTTGTTTGGCCCAAAAATTTTCGCACAAAAAAGACCATCTCTTTCTGGCTTGAAAGTCCGATAATTAATGGTCTCCGGCTTTTTTACCTCTCCGAAGGACCAGGAACGAATCAACTCAGGCGATGCCAGGCCGATTCTTAAAGAATCAAATTCCTCTGTCTGGCCCTGGGCTTTCAGCATATTCAATAAGTCTTTCAATGCATTTCTCCAATTTGAGCCGTTAGGCTCGTTCTATATTTTTTAAGGATTCCGGTTATCTCAAAAACTCAGTCACTTTCCAGCTCTATATCTATACCAAGCGACCTGATTTCCTTAACCAGCACATTGAACGACTCTGGCATGCCCGGTTCCATCTTATGCTCACCGTCAACAATATTCTTATACATTCTGGTTCGACCATGGACGTCATCAGACTTAACCGTCAGCATTTCCTGAAGGGTATAGGCTGCACCATAAGCTTCCAGCGCCCATACTTCCATCTCGCCGAATCGCTGTCCACCAAACTGAGCTTTACCACCCAGTGGTTGTTGCGTTACCAGACTGTAAGAACCGGTAGACCGCGCGTGCATCTTGTCATCTACCAGGTGATTCAGCTTCAACATATACATGATGCCAACCGTAACCGGCCGGTCGAACTGAACGCCAGAGCAGCCATCAAACAGTACTGTCTGCCCATCGACCGGCAGGTCGGCGAGTTCCAGCATTCGCTTGATCTCATTTTCATCAGCACCATCAAAGACACCCGTTGCCATGGGTACGCCACCACGCAAATTTTCAGCCAAGCTAAGAATTTCAGCGTCAGTCAACGAATCCAAATCTTCAATCCGACCACTCTGGTTGTAAACCTTTTCAAGGAAATCCCTGATGTTAGCGACTTCTCTTTGCGTATCCAGCATGTTGCCAATTTTCAAACCAAGACCCTCTGCAGCCCAGCCAAGATGGGTTTCCAGAATCTGACCCACGTTCATTCGTTTGGGAACACCCAATGGGTTTAGTACGATATCAATGGGATCACCATTAGCATCAAAAGGCATGTCTTCGACTGGCTTGATAACAGAGATGACACCCTTGTTACCATGCCGACCGGCCATTTTATCACCGGGTTGAATACGTCGTTTTATGGCTAGATAGACTTTGACAATCTTCAGGACACCAGGCGCCAGGTCATCACCACTCTGTAACTTAACCTTACTCTCCTCAAACTTCTGGTCCAGCTCCAGGCGTCGTTCCTTCAACCTCTTATCGGCCAAGACTAACTGGTCGTTTAAGGCCTCTTTTTCCATTCTCAGCTTAAACCAGTCATCTGATTCCAGTTCAGCGAGATAGGCTTTTGTCAGTTTGTCACCTTTTTTGAGCATAGGCCCGGCAATCACTGCCTTGCCGGTTAATGCCGCTGCCAGACGCTCATAAGTAGCGGTTTCAATAATGCGATATTCTGCTTCGATATTCTTGCGAATTCGCTCGACTTCGTGGCGTTCTATATCTTTGGCACGCAGGTCCTTGTCAATACCATCCCGGGTGAAGACCCTGACATCAATGACGGTACCGTTATAACTGCTGGGTACTCTTAGACTGGTGTCTTTTACATCCGATGCCTTCTCGCCGAAAATAGCTCTCAGCAGTTTCTCTTCAGGAGTCAGTTGAGTTTCACCTTTAGGTGTCACCTTACCCACTAAAATATCACCCGCGTTTACTTCAGCACCAATATAGACAATACCCGATTCGTCCAGTTTACCCAGTGCACCTTCCCCGACATTGGGAATATCGCAAGTGATTTCCTCTGAGCCGAGTTTCGTATCGCGAGCGATACAAGTGAGTTCCTGAATATGAATGGTCGTAAATCGATCTTCCTTTACGACTTTTTCAGAGATTAGAATAGAATCCTCGAAGTTATAACCGTTCCAGGTCATAAAGGCGATACGCATATTCTGTCCGAGTGCTAATTCACCGGTATCAACAGAGGGACCATCGGCGAGAATATCGTTTTTGGCAATCACATCACCTTTTTTGACCAGCGGTCGCTGGTTAATACAAGTGTTCTGATTCGAGCGCGTGTACTTAACCAAGTCATATATATCAACACCCGCCTCGCCACTTTCAGTTTCATCATTACTGACACGAATAACGATCCTGCCAGCATCAACTGTTTCGACCACACCACCATGACTGGCAACCACGCAAACACCCGAGTCTCTGGCGACTGCTCGCTCAAGCCCAGTACCAACCAATGGCTTTTCAGCAATCAGTGTCGGTACCGCCTGCCGCTGCATGTTGGACCCCATGAGCGCCCGATTGGCGTCATCGTGTTCCAGAAAGGGAATCAGTGCTGCAGCTACAGATACCACCTGCTTTGGTGAGACATCCATGAAGTTAACATTTTCTCTGGACATCTTGGTGAACTCACCCTGATGACGCACATCAACCAAATCGTCCACCAGGTTATTTTTGTCATCCATGGCTGCGCTAGCCTGAGCAATAACGAAGTCCGATTCAACGATTGCAGAAAGATATTCAATATCATCGGTTACGTGGCCCTTGACGACACGCCGGTAAGGACTCTCCAAAAAACCAAACGAATTAGTTCGTGCATAGGTTGCCAACGAATTAATCAAACCAATGTTAGGTCCTTCAGGCGTTTCAATGGGACAGACTCGCCCATAGTGAGTTGGATGAACATCCCTGACTTCAAAGCCAGCTCGCTCACGGGTTAAACCACCCGGCCCTAAAGCAGAAACACGACGTTTGTGAGTGACCTCAGATAGCGGGTTGTTCTGGTCCATAAACTGAGACAACTGTGCTGAACCGAAAAATTCCTTCACTGCCGCTGCCACTGGCTTAGCATTAATAAGGTCTTGCGGCATCAGGCCTTCTGACTCTGCCAGGCTCAAACGTTCCTTAACTGCGCGCTCAACCCTGATCAATCCGAGCCTGAAAGCATTTTCAGACATCTCACCCACTGACCTGACCCGGCGATTACCGAGATGGTCAATATCATCGACAACGTCTTTACCGTTGCGGATGTTTATTAAACATTTCAACACATCGATGATGTCATTGTTGTTTAAAGTGCCTTCACCTGCCTCGTCTTCTCTGCTGAGCCGCCGGTTGAATTTCATTCGTCCAACTGCCGTCAGATCGTAACGATCAGCAGAAAAGAACATGTTGTTAAATAGATTTTCAGCCGCTTCTTTGGTGGGCGGTTCGCCAGGACGCATCATTCGATAAATCTCGACCAGCGCTTCAAGACGATTACTGGTCGGATCAGCCGTTAGCGTATCGGACATAAATGGCCCACAATCCAAATCATTAGTGTAGATTGTTTCGAACTCTTTTATTTCAAGCTCCGCCAGTGTCTCTAATACTTCCTCGGTGATTGTTTCATTACAGGCAATCCTAATTTCGCCTGTTTCAGGATCAACAATATCTTTTGCCAGCTTATGTCCACAAACATACTCAACCGGAACGCTGAGATGACTGAGCTTGACCGCTTCCATATCCCGAATATGCCGGGCAGTAATTCGCGTACCTTCGGCGACAATGGCCTTACCTTTCTTATTAAGAATATCAAAACGGGCAGTTTCACCACGCAGTCTGCTGGCGATCAGCGTCATGGTCGGGCCTTTATCCGTCAACTGGAAAGAATCTGTATCGAAAAATATTTCCAGAATTTCTTCGGCGTTCAAACCCAGCGCCCGCAATAAAATCGATGCTGGTAATTTACGGCGTCTGTCAATCCTTGCGTAAACGTTATCTTTTGGGTCAAATTCAAAATCAAGCCAGGATCCCCTCATGGGAATCACCCGAGCTGAATAAAGTAATTTACCGGAAGAATGGGTTTTGCCTTTGTCGTGATCAAAGAATACACCGGGTGATCTGTGCAATTGAGAAACGACAACTCTTTCTATGCCGTTTATAACAAAGGTACCATTCTCGGTCATCAACGGGATCTCTCCCATATAGACTTCCTGTTCTTTAATGTCCTTGATCGCTTTATTCGATGAGTCCTTATCATAGATAATAAGCCGGACCTTAACCCTCAAGGGCACAGCATAAGTGACGCTTCTGGACTGACACTCTTTGACATCAAAAACAGCTCTGCCGAGCCGATAACTGACGTACTCCAACGCAGCATTACCGGAATAACTGACGATCGGAAACACCGACCTGAAGGCGGCATGAAGGCCCGATTCCAGTTTTTCAGCCTGTTCCGTTCCCTCCTGTAGAAATTGCTTATAGGATTCCACCTGTATACCCAACAAATAGGGTATATCCATCACTGTGGGCAATTTGCCAAAATCTTTCCTAATGCGTTTTTTCTCTGTATACGAATAGGCCATTCACGCCTCCAGGCTTGCTATGTGATCACATCTATGTGTTGAAAAAACGCAGGCACACACGAACAGGTCATGACTGACCTGCTCAATGATGATCCTGCCCAAGTCATACCGACCTTGACTTACTTCAGCTCGACCGATGCACCTGCTTCTTCGAGCTGCTTCTTGATATCTTCTGCCTCATCTTTTGAGGCACCTTCTTTCACTGTAGAAGGAGCTGAATCTACCAACTCTTTTGCTTCTTTGAGTCCTAAGCCGGTAACGCTTCGAACGACCTTAATGGCGTTCACCTTCTTTTCTCCAAATGAGGTCAGAATGACTTCAAATTCATCCTGCTCTTCGGCAGCGGCGGCTTCACCAGCTGCTGCGGGCGCGGCAACAGCAGCTGCTGCAGCAGACACACCAAACTTCTCTTCCATGGCTTCAACAAGTGCTACCACATCCATAACACTCATTTCCGCTATTGCATCTAAAATATCTTCTTTGGATAACGACATCGATCCTATCTCCGTTTTGTAATTTAAGCTTGAGCTGATTGTTGTTTCTGTTCACCCACCGCCGAAACAATCCTAGTTACCCGACCCGGTATATCATTGAGGGTTCGCACAACCTTAACGATTGGAGCCTGAATCACTGCTACCAGCAGTGTCAGAGCTTCATCTCTGGTTGGTAACTTGGCAAGTGCATCGATCTGCGCTGCGGGGAGTAATTCACCTCCGACACTTAGCGCTTTTATCTCAAACGCTTCATTTTCCTTGGCAAAGTCCTTGAACAAGCGAGCTCCTGCACCTGGATCTTCCAGGGAAAAAGCCAGCACACAAGGCCCCAATAACGCTTCATTCATGCACTCAAATTCGGTACCCTGAAAAGCTCGCTTAGCAAGCGTATTTCTGATCACCCGAACTTGTACGCCAGACGCACGAGCGGTACTTCGCAGGTTAGTCATCTCATCAACTGAGACCCCACGATAATCCGCCATTACGGCTGAAAGCGCAGTTTTTGCGGTTTCATTTACTTCGGCAACAATAGCCTGTTTCTCTTTAAGTCCAATCGGCACTACGTACTCCTTGACTCGTTACTTTCCTGCTAACTTGCACTCAGCAGGGACGCACGGCGACAGGATCCATGGCTTTGAATCAAGTTCCACCGTCTGCGCAGGCTCGCTAAAATTAACCGGGTTAAACCGGACCTGCGGTCTTTGACGAGTGATGACCATTGGCCAGCCACTCCAAAGTACTTCCTATATCACGCTTCCAGAGAAGCCTGATCTATTGAAATTCCAGCACCCATCGTTGTAGATAAGGTTACCTTTTTGACATACACCCCTTTTGCAGATGCTGGCTTAAACTTCTTAAGGTCAGTCAGTAAAGCTTCAAGGTTTTCTTTTATAGCGGTAGCTTCAAATCCAACCTGGCCAACACCGCCATGGACAATGCCATTTTTATCGGTTCGGTATCGAACCTGGCCTGCTTTCGCATTACGCACGGCTTCAGCAACATCGGCTGTTACTGTGCCCAGGCGAGGATTAGGCATCAGTCCCCTGGGGCCCAATATCTGCCCTAACTGACCCACCACGCGCATGGAATCCGGTGTTGCTACGACCACATCAAAATTGAGGTTGCCGGCTTTAATCTGTTCTGCCAGGTCATCCATGCCAACGATGTCCGCGCCTGCTGCTGTTGACTCTTCTGCCTTCTCTCCCTGGGCAAATACTGCAACTCGCACGGTCTTGCCAGTGCCATTAGGTAACACGGTTGCGCCCCGTACGACCTGGTCTGATTTCCTTGGGTCTACCCCGAGGTTAATACTGACATCAATTGATTCTTTGAATTTCACAGAAGACAGTTCATTCAGCAGCACAACTGCATCATCAATACTATAGGATTTAGCTGGATCGACTTTTTCACGATAAGCTTTAATTCTTTTACTTAACTTGGCCATCTATACACCCTCCACTTCAATGCCCGCACTTCGTGCGCTACCGGCAATCGTTTTTACCGCGGCATCCATATCGCTTGCAGTCAGATCTGGCATTTTCATGGTGGCAATTTCTTCTAGTTGAGCTCGATTGACCTTACCAACTTTAATTAAATGCGGCTCTGCACTACCACTAGTAATTCCTGCTGCCTTCTTCAATAAAACCGACGCTGGGGGCGTTTTCCTAATGAATGTAAAACTCTTATCACTATATACGGTGATAACAACCGGAATCGGCATGCCAGGCTCAACTGCCTGTGTTTCAGCATTGAAGGCTTTGCAGAATTCCATGATATTTACACCACGCTGACCCAAGGCTGGACCAACTGGGGGGCTCGGGTTAGCCTGCCCAGCAGGAACCTGTAGCTTTATATAAGCATCTATTTTCTTTGCCATTTGTCTTCCTCTCTCTTGGGTTCAAGCCCTGGCTCACTTGCTATTCAGCAAGCTACTAATCAGGTCCCCGTAAATAGTGGGCAGTTGGCTTGTGCCGCACTAAATTAATGTCTTTGATCAGCCTTTTTCGACCTGACCAAAGTCCAATTCGACCGGTGTTGATCGGCCAAAAATTGTCACTGCTACATGCAGTCGATTTTTCTCGTAATTTACTTCTTCAACGACCCCGTTAAAATCATTGAACGGTCCATCAGTCACCCTGACCAGCTCACCTGGCTCATACATGGTCTTGGGAGTAATCTGCTCACTACCCACCTGGACTCGCTGCAGGATCGCAGAAGCTTCTGCTGCTGAGATAGGAGCTGGCTTATCTGCCTTACCACCTATAAATCCCATCACTCTTGGCGTTTCCTTTACCAGGTGCCAAGTCTCGTCATCCAGAATCATCTCCACCAACACGTAACCGGGGAAAAATTTCCGCTCACTGCGTCGCTTCTTACCCGCCTTCATCTCAACAACTTCTTCTGATGGAACCAGGATTTCTCCAAAGCGATCCTGAAGGCCAGATAACTCTATGCGCTCTAACAGGGCACGCATAACCTGCTTTTCATAGCCTGAAAAAGCGTGCACTACATACCAACTTTTATTCACGAAAGCACCTGCCCGTTCTTAGCCGTTAACCAATGATACTGCTGATAGACCAACTCAAAGTAGAATCCATACCCCATAAAATCAAAGCTACAAAAATCACCACTACCACTACAATTAACGTAGTCTGGGTAGTTTCCTGTCGAGATGGCCATACCACCTTTCTTATCTCAATCCTCGCTTCCTTGGCTAAATCCCAGGTCGACCGACCCATTCGTGTCTGCACGCTAATCAATATTGCGATTGCAAACACAACCAAACCAGCCATTACCCGGTAAAGAAGTGTGACCTCAGCAAACTCGGAATTGCCATAGATACCAGCAGCTAACACAGCAATCACAACCAGCCACTTAAGACTATCCAAACGGCTTGTATTTTCTAAAGGTGTACTGGCCATTTTATTCCTGATTATTCCTTCTACTCTGGTATCTACGCCCACTCTAGGAAAAAGTGCTTATCATCAAGCTCGCACATTGTGCTGACTTGCTTTCCAAAGGCAAGTCCACTACTGCCATCCCTTCCGTTTTAACCCAGCACCATTTAACCCGGCACCTACCCCAAAAGACTCTCTTTCCTAGTTGGCCAGCCAGTTTGGCAGGCCAGGAGGGAATCGAACCCCCAACCTGCGGTTTTGGAGACCGCTGCTCTGCCAATTGAGCTACTGGCCTAGCTGACCCACCCAAACCTCTCAAGATTAGATTAATCGAGCACCTACAAGGCGCTGGACATCATTCTGGTTTTAATCCTTATCGCTTAAGCCCTACGTTAGGATTTAATCTTAGTGACGACTCCAGCTCCCACAGTTCGACCCCCTTCCCGGATCGCAAACCGCTGACCTTCCTCCATCGCAATCGGCGAAATAAGCTCTACGTCCATCAGAATATTATCTCCAGGCATCACCATCTCGGTGCCTGCTGGCAATTCTACACTGCCCGTAACATCCGTCGTCTCAAAGAAAAACTGCGGCTTATAACCCTTGAAAAAC
>Ga0233433_10002578_pt1 | contig 15684 bp, 14 predicted proteins | sample SI_122_August201_5_FD_179868 | JGI IMG/M metagenome (GOLD analysis project Ga0233433, IMG submission 179868) | Seawater microbial communities from Saanich Inlet, British Columbia, Canada - SI_122_August2016_100_MG | ecosystem: Environmental > Aquatic > Marine > Inlet | place: Canada: British...
ATAACAGGACCAACTGGTTGTGGAGCAACAGGAATGACAGGAACAACAGGATACACAGGTATAACAGGACCAACTGGTTGTGGAGCAACAGGAATGACAGGAACAACAGGACATACAGGTATAACAGGACCAACTGGTTGTGGAGCAACAGGAATGACAGGAACAACAGGACATACTGGTCATACGGGACCAACTGGCTTAGGTGCAACAGGAATAACAGGATTTACAGGACATACCGGTCATACGGGACCAACTGGCTTAGGTGCAACAGGAATAACAGGATTTACAGGACATACCGGTCATACGGGACCAACTGGCTTAGGTGCAACAGGAATAACAGGATTTACAGGAATAACAGGACATACAGGAAATACAGGACCTGGATTTACAGGAAATACGGGTTTTACTGGTTATACAGGAAATATAGGTCACACAGGAAATACAGGATTAGGTGCTACAGGAATAACAGGCCCTGCAGGTAATCTTACAGAATTAGAACAAGATATAATTCCAAAAGATGATTTAGGTATATCAATTGGAACTACAAGTAAAAGAATTGAAACTATAAATACTCAAACATTAGATTTAGTTGAACCAAATATTCTATTTAAAGAAATTAAAATTGGAATGTTTTCTGGTGCTTACAATGGTTCATCCTCAGCAAAAGAAATACAAATATGGATAAGCAATGAAAATATAATGCAAACTCAAAAAAATGATATAAATATTACAAGAGATCCGAATATAACAAATGTAACTGGAAATTCATCAGATTGGATAGATAATGATATAAACACAACCTATAGGTTCCAAGCAACTAATGCTGTTAGTTCTACAAAATTTGTTCAACTTACATTTCAAACATTCACATTTAGTTATAATGATATTCAAGCAATTATTATTTATGGACTTAGAAATGTATTTCCAGGAAATGAAGGTGAATATAAGACTTTTGTAGATTTAGTAGATGTTGATGATAATTCTTATAGAATTAGTAGTAATTTTAATGATACATCATGGACAAGATATCTTGGACCACAATGGGATAATGCTGACACAACTACTGATCCATCAGAATATTTAACAAAACCAAATGCATCAAATGATTCAGAGAGTGTTGAATTTAATTTATCAGATGAAGTGTCGTTAAGCAATAATTCAACTAACCTTGAAAATAATTATGGTATAAATATAACTAATAATACTACAAATTTAATTAATATTAATAGTAATAATAGTATAATCGGTTATAATGCCTCAGTAGATTCTGGTTCTGGAAATAATAGAATTGCTATTGGTAATAATTGTGTAGGAGAATATGATAATACTGCATCAATTGGTGACACTAACATGGAAGCATTTATACCACACAATAATAATGCAAATATTGGTAATGGAATAAAAAATTGGGTCATTAAACCATTACGTCTTGAATATTTAAAGATTGATATAGATTCAGGAACTATAACAATACCTGATGGTGTGTCAGTAGCATATTTAAATCAAGGTACTCAAACTTCAACATTTACTTTAAATCCACCATCTGATGATAGAAATGGACAAGTTTTATATGTAAGAAATGAATCAGGAGAAGATACTACTGGATTAGTTACCACAAATAATAGTTCAAATACATTTATTCAAATTGCCGGTAATTGGGTTGCTTTTTAATAAATTTATATATAAATTTAATAAATTAATCATATAAAAATATTAATATAAATACATTAATATAAAATAATTAGATCTTGGTAAATTTTATAAAAATTAATAATTATTTTGATCAAAAACTTATTAAAAATATAATAAAATTAAAATATAAATTTATAATTAATATTATTTTAATTATAAATTACATATAAAAATTATATAGATGAATAATAAAAAAAAATATATCCTTTTAAAATATGAATAATATTAAATTAAAATTAAATAAAATCACAAATAATTATGATAATATAAATAAATCTATATTAAATAAAAATATTTCAAGTTCAGAAGAAGAAAGTGAATCAGAAGAAGAAAGCGATTCAGAAGAAGAAAGCGATTCAGAAGAAGAAAGTGAATCAGAAGAAGAAGAAAGTGAATCAGAAGAAGAAGAAAGTGAATCAGAAGAAGAAGAAAGCGATTCAGAAGAAGAAGAAAGTGAATCAGAAAAAGAAAAGTATATTTTAAAAAAAGAGAGTAAAATAGAACAAGAAACTATATCAAAACAACAAATTAAATCAGAACAAAAATATATCTCAAATGAAGACAGTGATTCAGATAAAGACAGTGATTCAGATAAAGACAGTGATTCAGATGAAGATAGTGATTCAGATGAAGATAGTGATTCAGATGAAAATAGTGATTCAGATGAAGATAATGATTCAGATGAAGATATTAATTCAAATGAAGAAAGTGAGGTTAAAATAAAAAATAATTTTATTCAACAAAAAATATTTAAAGATTTAAATATTAATCATAAAATAAATAAAGAAAATGAAATTAAAATAATTAATCAAAATATTATTAATAAAGAAAGTACTGAAATTCAAAAAAAAGTATATTTAAATGAGGTTATGGGTGTGAATAAAAATGTAAATATAGATACTAGTTTATATGGTAATGATATAAATGTCAGAGGGACATTATATTGTAAAGAGAATTTTATTGGAGATGGAAATGTATATTTAAAAAAAAATGATGAAAGTGATAAATATTTTTATGTTAATAATGAAGGTTATATTATTTGCGATGTTATTGAAATGAATAAAGTCATTGTGGGTAAAAATAATCAAATATCAGAATTTAATGATAATTCAATATTAATTGGTAATAATTCAGATTCATTAAATGTTGGACAAAATAATATATTACTTGGTGAAAATTCTGGTACTTCATCTGAAATAAATAATGTTATTTATTTAAATGGTACTTCTGAAAATATAGAAATTACTAAAAAAGGTTTATATATTAATCCAATTGAACAAAAAAGTGAATCTAATATTTTATTTTATAATTCAATTACAAAAGAAGTAACATATGATAATTCTATTAATTTAATTGGAAAAACAGGATTTACTGGACCTATAGGTATTGGCATAACAGGACCAATTGGTGTTACAGGAATAATTGGACCTACAGGTATTGGCATAACAGGACCAATTGGTGTTACAGGAATAATTGGACCTACCGGTAATATAGGAAATACTGGTATTACTGGTCCTTCAGGTGCTAACACAATTAATGATTTACAAGATGCTATATGGTTAGGGGAAAGTAATCATTCATTATTTGGTGGAACTGGAGCAGGTATAAATACTACTGGACAAGAAAATACATCTTGGGGAGTTGATTCATTAAACAACAATTCTATTGGAGAACATAATACTGCTTTAGGATATAAAAGTTTATCAAATAATACAACTGGATCTAATAATTGTGGTATTGGACAAAATACTGGTGACACACTAACAACTGGTAATGAGAATATAATTATTGGAACTAATGCTGATGTGGATAGTTCAAGTGCATCTAATCGAATTGTAATTGGTAATAATGCTTCTGGTACAAATGATAATAGTGCAATAATAGGAGATACAAATATTTATGAAGTAAAAACAGGAGGAGGTCCTTATAATTTATCATCAGTTATAGTAAGTTCGACTGGAGGAGCACCATCAATAAATGCTAATTTTATAGGACAACTTTATGTAGATAAAGATAGTGTTACAAAAGCAGCATATATTGCTGTTAATACAGGAACAGGATCATCAGATTGGCTTCAAATTGGTTAAATTTATTATAACAATAACATTTTAAAATAAGTTCGCTTTTTAATTCTTTTTCTAAATAATGTGAATTTATATTTATTTTATGAAATACACATTTATGATTATTTAAAAATAATTTTTTTAAATAATATTCATTTTTCAACATAGATTCATCATTGTAGTTCATTAAATTAATTTTATCAACAATAAATTTTTTATATGTAAAACAATTCTTATCAAAATAGGTTATAGAATGAAATTCATAAAAACGATAAATAATAAGAAAAATAATGGGTAAAAATAGTAATAAATACATTTCAATATGATATTTATTTAAATAATAAATCATTTTTTTATTAAAGAATATCTTTCTTTATAATATTCAAATCATTATTTAATTCATAATATATAATATTAGTGTCCTCAATAGATATATTTTTATATTCATGTTTATCAATATTTTCTAAATAAGAAATAATAGATTTAATTAAGTATTTATGTGAAATAATTAATAATGTTTTATTTTCAAATAATATATTCGTGATACTTTTATCCCATAATGGTAAAAATCGTTTAAATAACATATTATTTGATTCACCTATTTTTGTTTCTTCTGAATTATTTATTAATAAATTTGAATCAATTAATGGTTTATTTTTATAAAAATACGGCATTGTATAATAATCATTTTTAATTTGTTCTATATAATTATTACCATAATATTGAATAGCTTTTGTTTTATCTAATCCTTCTAATATACCAAAATGTTTTTCATTTAATCTCCAAGATGAATGTATTTCTAAATCATATTTTAAATAATTTTTAATAATTTCACCCGTCTGAATCGTTCTTACCAAATTAGAAGTAAATATCGTATGTGGTATTAAATTATTTTTTTGTAAGTTTTCTGCTATTAGAAATGATTGAGTTATGCCTTTTCTATTTAATGGTGAATCAACCCAACCTGAAAATTTATTTTGAGATTTCATTATTGAATCACCATGCTTACATATTAATAATTTTATATTTTGTAACATAATTAAAAATATTATTATTAATAATGTTTCTAAAAAAATAAATAAATAATCTAATTTTATTTTTTATTAGAAATAAAATGATATTTAAGATAACTTTGAAGATTAAAGAATTGTAAAATATCATCTTCTTTTAAATGTTCTCCAAATAAATGTTTAATTTTTTCATCTGGAATAATAATTTTTTTATTACTTGGGTCTTGTAATTGATTATCTTTAATATATTTAATTATTCTTGAAGTAACATCAGTTCTTGATATTTTTACATTTTCATTTTCTAACTCAAGAAATTCACTGAGTTCTTTACTGATTTGAGAAGGTATAGCAAAACCACTTAATGTATTTCTTTTTTTTTTATTTTTTTTACTTTTTAATATTTGCTTATTTAAATCTTTTCTTTCTTTTAAAACTTCTTTATGTAAAATCTTTAAATTATTTTGTAATGTTTTTAAAATCAATTGTGAATCATTAAATTGATTTTGTAATTTTTCAAATAATTCATCGACCAGATAATTATTTTTAGCAATATTAATTTGAATGTCTTGAGTATCTTCATTTATTATGTTAATTGTAGTAGAAATTTCTTGTCCTTCAATCATTATGAATATAATTATAAATTTATTCTTAAATTAAAACGAAATAAATTATATATGAAATTATAATTTTTAAATATTTTTTATATGTTATTAATAGAATATACTATGGATTCAATTAGTATTTATGACACTCAATTTTATGGATTTTTAAAAAAATATATATATTTTTTGATTATTATATCCATTATATTTTATATTTATTTTTATACCACTAAAAAAGCAAAATCTAAAGATTCTAAAAATTATATTCAAAATATTTTTTATATATTTATGATATTTTTAATATTTTTTGTAATTGATATGATGAAATCTGAAGAAAAATTATTAAATAATTTTATATTTATATTATTTTTCTCAGTATTATCATTATATATTGCTAATTATGTTATTTGTAAATATTATTATAACGGTTTTTGGAAATCTTTATTTTATTCTATAGTATCAAATATTTTAGTATTTTTATTATTTTCATTAGTCATTTATTTTTTAATTTATAAAAATGGCATACAAGAGAGTGATGCTGTTTTAATACAATTTAATTACTCATTTTTAAATAATCAAACATTTTTAAATTATAGTTTTATATTTTTTATTGCTTTACTTTATTTCTTCACTATCACAAATAAAAATTCAAAAGCAGGAAAATTATTAAATAAAAATATCATAAGTTTTATGGGTTTTATATATTTATATTTCATTATCATTTACTATTGTATAAAAATGAAAATACTTAATGTGAAACAAATATTTAATTTTGGTATAATTAATTTAGCACTATTTTTTTTACTATATATATTTGTAAATTATAAAATATTGGATAGTATTTCTAAAATATGTTATACTAAACGTAAAAATTTAAAAGAATATGAAAAACATAAATCAATTCAAGATTTAATTATGTTATTTTTACTAATTTCAATAGTCATTATTTTAATGTTAGATGATAACCGTAATTGGAGTAGTTTTAACTATTTCTCCTATTTATTAATTACAGTTTTCATTTTTGTAAGCATTAATAAATTTTCAGTCATTTATCCTAATATTTCATTACTTAATTTTTGGGCATCAATCGAATGGATTATTTTATCTTGTTATAAAAGTACTGATGCTTTTCATTCATTTTCATATATGATGATGGATAATAATTATAATTTAGTTAAAGATAAGAAATTATAAATGTTTATTAAATTTAGTAACATTAATTAATGAATAATCATTATTAATAAAATTGACATTAAATTTTAAAATAGATGAATGATTATATGTTAAATCTTTTTTTGTTAATGAATAATATGCATTTTTATTTTTTAATTGTATATTTATATTTTGTTTATTAGGATTGATTATATTTAATTGAAGTTCATTTATAATACTTTCATCATTGTATATAAATGTTATATTTAAATTCAATTGAATATTATATTCATCAATTGATTTTGGTATAATTATATAATAATTATTTAAGTCAACACATGTTAAATCAATATTTAAATCTTTTTTTTGATCTTGAAACTGTTTATCTAATATTGGGAATTCCAATTCTTTATAATCATTGTTATGAGATAATAAATTTAAGCCATTTTTTTCACTAAAACCATAAAAATTTTCTTCATCATATACAATTAAGCCTGGTACCATTTTATCCTGCATACCTACACTTAAACCTTTATGAAATGAACCACCTCCTAAACAGGTAAAACTACCATAATTATAATTATCATTATTACTTTTTATTTCATTTACTTCTTTTTTACTTGTTAGTTTTAATGTATGATAATGATTATCACTTGACTGCATTAATTAATTTAATTAATATTTTTTTAAACCCATTCAATGAATTTAAAATATAACTAATATGTAATTAGTATGACAGGAGGACTTCTTGTATTGGCTGCATATGGTGCACAAGACGTATATTTAACTGGTAACCCTCAAATTACTTTTTTTGTAGCTGTTTATAGAAGATACACTAATTTTTCAATTATTCAAACATCGCAATATTTTACGGGTGATTTTGATTTTGGTAAAAAAATATATTGTAAAATTGATAGAATTGGAGATTTAATGAGTCAAACCTTTTTAAAAATTAAATTACCTGCATTAACTGATTATAATTATACAGATGAAAAAGATAATACAGTAGAGTATTATTGGATAAATTCTGTTGGACATGCTTTAATTAAAATAATTGATATTGAAATTGGTGGTAATGTCATTGATCGTCAATATGGTGTCTGGTTAGAAATTTGGAGTGAATTAACTGTTCCTTTAAATAAAAGAGATGGTTTTAATGATATGATTGGTAAATCAAATAATCCAATTAATTATAATAATAATAAAGAATTATTATTGTATGTTCCTTTACAATTTTGGTTTTGTAAAAATATTGGTTTATCATTACCTTTAATCGCATTACAATCTCAAGAAGTGATTATTAATTTAACATTAAGAAATTATAATGAATTAATTGTATCAAGTACTGGTGGATTGATCTCTCAAAGTCCTAATAAAAATCCTATTGAAATACAATCAGGTAATTTAGAAGTTGATTTTATATTTTTAGAAGAAAATGAGCGTAAGATTTTTACACGAAATAATTTACAGTATTTAGTTGAACAAATTCAAGTATATGCAGCTTCTTTAGATTCTAATCAATTAACGAATCAAATTATTAATTTTAATTTTAATCATCCTGTAAAAGAAATTATTTGGGTGATGCAAAACAGCACTGTTTTAACCATTTCACCTTACGGAGGTAATGAATGGTTTAATTTTTCAACTGAATCTTATAAAAATAATGAAAAAAATGGTACTGATCCAATGTTACAAGGTAAATTTGTATTAGAAGGACAAGATTTAACAGATGAAAAAGATTATAAATATTATCGTGTTGTAACACCTTATCAGCGTCATACGAATGTACCTAATAATTTCATTTATGTATATAGTTTTTCATTAAATCCAGAAGAATATCAGCCTTCAGGAACATGTAATTTTAGTCGTATTGATAATCAAGAATTACATATTCAAATATCTGAAAATTTAGTTAACCCCATTGTTCAATTATTCGCAATTAATTATAATATATTAAATATATCTGAGGGAATGTGTGGTATAGAGTATAGTAATTAAAATCCTAAAAATGATTTTATTTTATTTTTTTTTATAAAGTCTTTTTTATTGATTAATAAATCTAATGAATTTATTTTATAAATAGATAAAATTTGTTCTAAATCAAGATCATTATTTTCTAACATAAAATTTCTTAATTGTATTTTAAAATATTGATGTTTTTTATTTTTATCTAATTTTATTTTCCATAAATATAATTCATCTTTAAATTTATAATATTCCCATTCTAATTTTGTTATAATTATATTTTTATCATAAATCGATATATTTAATGTTTTATCTAATATATCTATTAAAATTATAAAATAACCATCTTTAAATATTCCATTAAATGTGTAAGTATTTGTATCAATTGTTTTTTCATAATAATATGATAAATAAGATCGATTTATATAATCTATATTTAAATTTTGTTTAAAATATATATCCTGTATATTATTTATAATTGGTTGTTCAAAAAAAAAATGAATATAATTATAAGATTCTGCTAAAGAGTATTCCATAATTATTATCAATTTAAATTATATATAAAATAAACAATGTATTTTTATTTAAGAAAAATTTTTAATATGGAATTTTTATTTTGTGTTATTGATGTGTCATGTTTATTTAATTTTGATGATATATTCAATTTTAATAAATATTTTCAATATAATCAATATACATCAAATAATATTATAGAAAATCATAAAGAAGAAGATATTTCATTAAACAATAATTTATTTGATTCGTATAATAGATGTTTTTTATGTAAAAAATATATTACATACACTTTTTATATGTATAACGATAATATGTTTTGTAGTGATATGTGTAGATTTAATAAATTTAATAACGATAATAAAAATCAATAATAATAATTTAATATTATTTGATTATTTTTAAAATTATAAATAATTTATATATTATGACAATTATTCATAATTTAAAACCAAGAAATGATATATTGATTTTGAATGAATCTCATATTATTAATCCTTTACAACATGATTTTAATCTTGTTATTTATTTTATTGAATCACAAAAAATAAAAATAATTTTAAGAAAATTAAATAATTCTGAAGGATGGTTATACCCAATTAAAATTAAAATAAATGAACATGAATCAAATAAATCTGAAATAATTGATATCGGATCATCTGCTTATAATTCTAAAATACTAAATATATATCTAAAAAATATTAAAGTAGAAAAAAAACCTATTAAAACATTAAAAATCCCAAAAATCATTTTTCAAACTAATAAAACAAATCAATTTGATAATGTATTGGCTTTAAATTCAATATATAGTTTTCAAGAATTTAATCCTAATTTTGAATATCGTTTTTTTGATAACGCTTCATGTCGAGCATTTATTCAAGAACATTTTGATTTAAATTATTTAACCCATTATGATCTTATTTATCCTGGTGCTTTTAAGGCTGATTATTTTAGATATTGTTTTCTTTATATTCATGGTGGATTCTATTTTGATTGTAAAAATATTTTACTGAAATCGCTTGAAACTATAATTCAGGAGTCTGATGAACTTATTTTATGTCAAGATCATCATGCTACGGGTTTATATAATGCGGTGATGATGAGTAGTCCTAAACAGAAGATATTTAAGGATATTTTAGATAAAATTATTTATAAAATAGATAATTTTCATTTAATTTATGGTAAAATGAATAAAAAATTATATGAAAAATTAGAAACATTTTTATCATTAACTGGTCCAAATATGTTATATGAAGAGTTTTTAAGACAAAAATTAAAATATAAAAAACATATTTTAATGAAACATCATTTATTAGGAGATTATAGAAATTATAAAAATTTAGTGGTTCATTTTAAAGGTGAATTATTACTATATAAAAATTATAATGATTATAAAATTCCTAATTCTCATTATTCAAAATTGTGGAAATCTGGTAAAATTTTTAATTATAATTTTCAATCATTAAATCATTTTATTTTCTATATTTCTCCTGAATATAAATTAGATTGTCATTTTGAATTTTATTTTATTCATAAATATATTTTAATTTTAAATAAAAATAATGGAAATTGGAATCAATCATTAAATTTTAATATTATTTTAGAAAATCATTCTGAAATTAAATATACTATTTCAAAAGATAAAATTAAAAATAATAGTGTTTTTATATTAAATGATAAATTAAAAACATCACATAATATTGACAAAATTACTGAATTTGAATTTTTAGATAAAGTAGATAAATCTGAATCTTATTATTATGAAGTAAATACTATTAATAATAAATTTAAATTGATACTTTTTAATGAATATTTAAATGAATTACCTTCATTTAACATTAAATTTAAGTTTAAAAATAAAATAATAACATTACTTATTCCAGAAAGTACTAATAATTATTACATCATTACCTTAGATGAATATTTATAATTTAGTTTAAAATAAATAAATAAAATAATAAAAAAAGTAATGATTGATTTAAAAAAATATATATTACCCCGAAAAAAATACTTAATAAAAAATAATTATCATGTTATTAATCCTAATCGTAATCAATTTCATACCATTATTAATTATATTGAAGATAATAAAATTGAAATAATTATTCGAAAATTAAATCAAAATAATGGATGGGATTTTGATTTAAAAATTAAAATATTTGATTTAAATAATAATAATCAATATATAATTTCAGTTGGTAGTAGTCAAGAAAATTTAAAAATAATCGAATTGAATACTTCATTTAACGTTGAAAAGAAAATACATAAAAAATTAAAATATATTCCAAAAAAAATTATTCAAACCAATAAAAAAATATGTGATAATCATTTTCATTTTAATTCTGTTATGACTTTATTAGAACATAATCCAGATTATGAGTATTTATTTTTTGATGATAATGATTCACGAGAATTTATTAAAAATAATTTCTTTTCACATTTAAATAATGAAAATAAAATTAATAAAAATGAAGTACCTGATATTTTACAAGCATATGATTTAATTATGCCTGGTGCTATTAAAGCAGATTTATTTCGATATTGTTATATGTATATTTATGGTGGTATTTATATTGATTCTAAAATATCAACTTTTATTTCATTTGATGATATTATAGATGAAGAAGATAAATATATTATTATAAGAGATGATGCACCTAAATCATTTTATAATGGTATATTAATATTTGAAAAAGAAAATGAAAGAATACTAAAAATGATTAAACAAATTATTAATCATGTTATTGAAAAAAAATATTTATCTGATATACATGAACCTACTGGAAATAAATTATTTTATACATTTTTTAATGAAGATTTTAAAACAAAACTTAATAAATCAGGAAATAATGTAAATATTGATAAAAGAAGAATATTTAATTGTGATTATCCTAATTATTCACGAATAAGTCATAATTTTAGAGATGATTATTTTAAAAAAAAATATTATTTTAAGAAAACTGATTATATTAATCAATATTCATTTTCATTTTATAATACATTAAATAAAGATGAATATAAAATATTTTCATTAAAAGAAGATTTATTTTTTATTAAACGTATTGATTCAGATATGGGTTGGGGTGATAAAATTTATTTACGTATTTATGATCCTTTTAATAAAAAATATATAGAAAAGGTAATTGAAAATAGTAAAGAAAATGAAGTTGTATTTACATTATAATTTTATTTTGTTTATATCATTCTTTTTTTTACTATTTTATATTTAATGAATAAAGGTATTATTAAATTAAATAGTGTTAATAAATATATAAAAAATAATTTTTATTTTTTAAATCTTAAAAAATTAAATGATAAATATGAATTTAATATATATTATTTAGAGGAATATTTAATTTATATTTATTTAAAAAATACAAATAAAAAATCATGGGATGAAGATATTATTCTTAGAATTTATTCAATAGATGAAGACACTTATCAAGATGTGTCAATAGGAGGTTCAAATAATAATGAAAAAGAAATGGAAATTTACATTGATATTAAACTTGATTATATTAGAGAAAATATTAATTATAATATACCTAAAAAAATTATTCAAATAAATAAAAATAATTTGACTCATGAAGAAACGTATAATTTTTATTATTTTTTAAATAAAAATAATTTTTATAGTTATGAACATTTTACTATTGAAAAGATAAAAGAAAGTTTAATTTATCAATATCAAGATTATATTCAAATTATTGAAAAGATAAATGATATTCAAGTTAGACTAAATATATATATATTATTATATTTGAATTTAAATGGTGGTATTTATATAAGTGAATATGTCGAAAATTTAAAATCAATTGATGATTTAAATATTGACACAAATACTTGTTTAATTAAAGATAATTGTATATTTTTATTATTTACAAAAAATAATTTCATAGATCCAAAAGTAATTATAGATGATATTGAAAATAGAAGAACAATTGATTTTTCTGTTTATTTAAAAGAATTTGAAGAAATAAAAAATCATTCATTTGTTATTAAATATTACAAAAATAAAGAAGAATTTTTATTTTACACTAATCATTATATAATAGAGGAATATACATTTAAAATATTTTCTAAAAAAAATTATCAATATAATATTGAAAGTTTAAAAAATGATTATTATAGTTTAACATTAATCAATGAAGACAATAAAGATAATAAAGAAATTGAAAATGATTTAGTTATACATATATTTTATGAAAAAGAAAAAATTATTTTTAATGAATATATGATTAAGTATAAATTAAATAATAATTATATATTTAAAATTCATAATAAATGAAATTATTGATTACAGGTGGTTCTGGTTTAGTAGGCCAAGGTTTGAAAGAAGTATTTTTAAATATTGACATTGAATGTATATTTTTGTCTTCTAAAGATTGTAATTTAATAAGTTATACTGAAACATATGAATTATTTAACAAAATAAAACCTGATTATGTTATACATTGTGCTGCAAATGTAGGTGGTTTATTTAAAAATATGAATAATAAAGTCCAAATGTTCGAAGACAATATGTTAATGACAATGAATGTTTTTAAATGTTGTTATCAATTTAATGTAAAAAAAGTTATTAATTTATTATCTACTTGTATTTTCCCTGATAAAGTAACTTATCCAATAAATGAAAATGATTTACATCATGGACCACCCCATTTTTCAAATGATGCATATGCTTATGCGAAGCGAAATGGGGAAATTTTAGCCCAAGCATATAATAATCAATATAATATGAATATTATAAATATAATCCCAACAAACATATATGGAAAACATGATAATTTTTCATTAAAAGATGGACATGTTATACCTGCGTTAATTCACAAATGTTATCTTGCGAAGCAAGAAAATAAACCATTTGTTATTTGCGGAAGTGGTACTCCATTACGACAATTTATATATAATATAGATTTAGCAAATTGCATTAAACATATATTATTTCATTATGATCAAAAAGAAAGTATTATATGTAGTCCAAATGATGAAATATCCATTGGTGAAATTGGTAAAAAAATTGCTCAATTATTTAATTATGAAGAACATATTGTATTTGATACATCATTTAGTGATGGACAATTTAAAAAAACAGCATCAAATAAAAAGTTATTATCTATTTATCCTGATATACAATTTACATCTTTAGATATTGGTTTAAAAAATAGTGTTCAATGGTTTATTGAAAATTATAATCAAGTTCGTAAATAATCAATACATAAATTTATGTTCATCATTAAAATAATCTTCATCAATTTCTTCATCTGATGGATTATCCTCTATTTCTTCTTTCATTTCATATTCTTGAATTTCTTGAATTGGATTAAAACCGTGTGATTTATTATCTTTCATTATTTCTAATGCTTTTTTTTGATTTCTTTTATATATTTCAATGATTAAATCCTTTACTTTTTTTTTTATTGTTGTTTTTTTTTTAAAATCTTGATATTTTTTATCTACATTCCTAAGAAATTCTTTCAAAAATTCAGGTTCTTTAATCATATTTCTTTTTATATCTTCATCAAGATCATTCATTACCATTTTATACATTTCAATTAATTGATTATGTAGTTTTAACATTGATTCCGAGACCAATGTTTCGATTTCAATGGATTCATATACATTTTCTTCATTTATTTTATAGAACGCAAGTCCTTTATTACTATTATTATCTATGACTACATTTGAATTTATGTCTTTTTGTAATATAAGTTCTAATAACTTTGTGTACATATATTTTGAAAACATCAAATAAAATTTATCTTTATCATCTATGGATGATATGTCCCATTCACGATCAAATGGTATTAAATCATTCTTAATATTGATATTAATAATTGTATTATTTGTTATATTATTTGTATTATTTGTTATATTATTTATAGTATTTTGTGTTGAAATAAGATTTTTTTGATTAAATTCTTTAATTACTTCTTCTTCAAATTTTGACTCTTTTATTAAATGTTTATAATTATGTTCAAATTGTTTTTTATCTAAATATTCAATTTCTTCTGGTGTATAATGACAATTTGGATTTCTTGAACATTTTTTTTTACGATTAAAATGGTAATTTATATTACATTTTCTACTTGTAATAAAAAAACATAAATGACATTTATATTTGACACTCATTTATTTATAATAAAATTTTATTTTTATATTCATTCTTTTTATTTTTAAGCAAAAAATAGGAAATTGCTTAATTTCTTATAAAAATGCTTAATTTCTTATAAAAATGCTTAATTTCTTATAAAAAATGCTTAATTTCTTATAAAAAATGCTTAATATAAAATTGCTTAATTTTTTATAAAATTGCTTAATTTTTTATAAAATTGCTTAAAAAATTTAAGCAAAAATTAAGCAAAAAAATAAAAATGCTTAATTTTGAAAAAATGCTTAAAAAAAATTAAGCAAAAATTTTCAAAAATTAAGCAAAAATTTTCAAAAATGGTCAAATTTGCTTAATTTTTTTTTCAGTTTTGAGTGAGAAAAAAAATATTTTTTTTCAGAAAAACCATCACACCGTAAGCAGTTTTTCGGATTTGCAATAAAAACACGACACATAAAGTGCAACTGCTCTAAAAAAAAATGCAAAAAATTGCAAAAAACGTGAAAAAAAATGCAAAAAAATAGTGCAAAAACAGGTATTTTTTTTCAGAAAAACCATCACACGGTAAGCAGTTTTTC
>Ga0233433_10002584_pt1 | contig 15656 bp, 10 predicted proteins | sample SI_122_August201_5_FD_179868 | JGI IMG/M metagenome (GOLD analysis project Ga0233433, IMG submission 179868) | Seawater microbial communities from Saanich Inlet, British Columbia, Canada - SI_122_August2016_100_MG | ecosystem: Environmental > Aquatic > Marine > Inlet | place: Canada: British...
TTATATTATATACATATATCATAACTTCGTATCTAAACGTAATACATTTTACTATTTTTCCATTAGTATATAAAGATATATTACTATAATATGCAATTATGAGTAGTATTATTGTCAAGAATAAAAAAATAATAAATTTTTATGCAAATAACCCTAATATAAACTTTGAAGCTGTCAACTTAATCTTTATTGACCTTTTTGACAAACTCATTAACGACATGAATTCGACCATGAATACCACCATTAATTCTCAAATCCTTTCTAATGTCGAAAACTTGAAAACCGAAATGTCTTCTTTATCTTCCTCTGTATCTAAATTAAATGATGATCTATCTAACTCTGTTTACATTCGCTTTCAAGAATCAAAAAAAGAATATATTGAAGACCTGAAAAATATTATGTCAACATCATTTACACAGAATAGTGACAAAATAAATCTATTAATCCAACAGAATACCTCCCAATTAGTCGACAAAACAACACTATTATTGAACGATGTTGTACCTCAGTCGAATGAAAAATACTATGAAAAAATGATACAATCAATAAACACATTCCATTCATCCATCTCAGAAGATACACAAAAATTATTGAAATCAACAGACCAAAATGATTCTTTGAACAACTTTTTATCAGCATTCGAAACAAAATCTAATAATCTTCTTCAACCCGTTTTTTCTTTTATCAACGCAAGCGAAGAAAGGATCAGCAAAAACTTGAATACACTCAAGGAAGAATCGTTAAACGGAAAAATACTAAACGAATTATCAGAATTCTTGGGCAAATATAAAAATTCAAGCTACAAAGGACAATTTGGTGAAAATAAACTGGAAACTACACTTAATAAATTGTTTCCATCAGCCGAGGTCGTAAATTCTACTGGTATGAAAGCTTGTTGCGACTTTCGAATCAATCGTAATGAATTACCTACAATACTAGTCGAAACCAAAAATTATGACAGAAATGTATCACTTGACGAAGTGAAGAAATTTATTCGCGATATTGAGTTGCAAAAATGTCATGGTATATTCCTGTCCCAGCATAGCGGAATTACCTCCAAACAAAACTTTCAAATTGATATCAAAGGTACTAACATTATGATATATGTTCATAACGTTGACTATTGCCCTCTTAAAATCAAAATTGCGACAGATATTATTGACTCATTAGCTGGCAAATTGACCGAAATGGAAGAAAATGAGGATGGAATTTCTATTTCGAAAGAAGTAATCGATGAAATCAACAAAGAATACTCCAAGTTTATAGAAAGAAAACACAATATTATCGAAATAGTAAAGGAATTTACTAAAAAAATGACGAACGAGGTTGAAGATATTAAATTTCCTGCGCTTTCAAAATTTTTAGTATCTAAATGTGGTAATATACTGAATGACGAAAACGAAGTTATTACCTGTAACATATGTAACAAGTTCCAGGCGTCTAATAATAAGGCATTATCGGCTCATCAACGTGCATGTAAGAAGAAAAATACATCAAATATACCTGCAAATGCAAATACAACCGCACCCACAAATATCAGTATCAAAACAGAAAAATCTGTTCAAAAATAGAAAAAACAGAAATATATAAAAAATCAATTTTATATATTTTCAATTCAAACGAGTTAAATATAAAAATGTAAAGTTATTTTGTTATCAATTTGAAGATAAAATGAATTATATTTAGGAAACGCCTTAAAAGGCTAGGGCGTAGCCCGTTTCCTAAATATACGTATTGCATACGTATTATTTAGTACCACTCCGTCTTTTCGTAAACTTTAAATCTAAAATAGAAGTAGAATGATAAAAACAATATTGTCAACCCAACATACATTACCTCACTAATGCTTACATATGGAATAATTACCAGAAATATAACTGCTGATAAAAAGGCAACCCAGTTTCCTAGCAACGAATTTATCGAATAATCTTTTATCGACCTTTTGTTTTCTCTAAATACAATAACAAATAATACATAGTAGATTAAAGGAAACCCATAGAGAAAACCAACTACCTTGTAATAGTTCTCGTTGTCACAAAATATCTCTGTTAAATACGCAAAACCACTAAAGAAAATAAACCCTATTAGAGTATCCACATATACTGAATTCTTAATCATTATTAATATATTATATGAATAATACTATTCATACATATTTTATTCTATCGCACTAAATATTATAATATTTGTTTTATATTTTATCGTATATCTCATAGTAAAAATATCCGCACGTTAATATCACAAGTACCAGCCAATTAAACGCCAACCATCTGCTACTATACTTATGCGTCAATATCGTTATTATACATGCTAAAATTGTTAAGGCTATACCTATTAAAAAATGCTTCAGAAAATTAATCGCAGATATCTCACTTTTATGTAAACATAACCAAACTAAATAGGATAAACCTATTGGAACAAATATTGAATATGATATTATTTTCACATAATTAGGATTATCTCTGTACCTGGAAATAAAGTACGACCCTGCACCTATCATCATCGCACCTTGTATCCCTTCGCTTATAATCTTTCCTATAATCATTACTATAAACAAACAATTTATAAAAAACTCTTTTACTTTTTATTTTTACTTTTGATATCAACAACAGAACAGTGAGGGATGATGCTATAAGTATACTACTTTTGCGTTTACTTTTCATTCAGAATTCAATCAAAAATGTAGATGTTTTTTAGTAAATTACTTGTGTTTTTTGAATAATATAACAAAAACTTACATTCTGCAAAAAAATACGACAAATATTCAATCAATAATGGCGTCCAAATACATTCTCGCCAGTATAAGTTATGTACAAAAAATTATCCTTATTCCTGTGTTTACTATATACACTAGATATCGCTTCTGATGACGGCGGGATTACACCATCCACCAATAAAAAAATCCCCTTTTCGGCAGGCAAACTTAACCTTCTGCGAATTATGTAAATAAACTGACCACATGTCAAGTCACAAGGAACCAAATACTTATTCTTATCTATATCAGGTATACCCTTGCATTTCGGGTTTTTTTCACAAATAACAGGTATCCTATCTGGGTATTTTGTCAATACGCGCGAAGATTCTTGTGTTCGCTCCTCTACTGTGAATTTTTTTTTGAATACCAACGTAGATACATTCGTTTTATTCTTATTCATTAATGTTGTTGCAAGCATCTTTCTGTTGTTATACACAATAATAATATATTTTTTATATTGTTATTGTTTTAATATTTAAGAAATAGACACGTCTAACAAACTATTTGTGTTTTTGTCTATAAATACACCCTTGGCTATATTCTTTATAATTTTATCTTCCTTTTCCTTATCGTTGTCACCTTTACCACCCATAGATTCTATTAATATCTTTTCATAATTATCGGACGTTTTTGAAGAACTATTGTTGTAATCAGGATTTTTTGTCTTGTAATCGCCCAATAATAGTGTGTTTTTATGTGCAACATGCTTTATAATATTTCTCATCTTAGGTTTCGTCTCTCCGTCTCTATTCCATTTATCTTCGTCTTTGATATACAAAATATCTCTCTTGATATCAGTGCAGTGTATAGGTCTACACGTTATATCCATGTCATTCAAGTTATTCACAATAATATTAGTAATACCTTCCACATAACCTAACTCACCAACATTCTTCAAATCATCTATCTTCAAATTCAAATTATGAATAAAATCCATTATATTCATAGCATTCTTGCATTTGTCATTCAAAAAGAATTGTAAATTAAAAGTTTTATTATAAACATTATTATTTGTTGTATTAGTTGTATTATTATTTGTTACTGCAGTTGTCTTCATCATGTCTACCATTTTGCTTTGCAATTCTGTGTTTTGTTTCAATAATTTTATTATGGTTTCTTCCGTATTTATGTTTTCTGTTACACCTGTTTTTACATCATTATTGACTTGTTGTGACTGTAATGCGTATACTTTGCATAAATTTTGATGTCGACATAGACCAGAATTATACTTGTATTGGCGACCGCAAGTACAGACAAAATTATTAGACGGTATATCGTTTGGAACTTTCTGGTACTTTCCGTACCTTATGACGGTAGCCATTACCATTTTATGTTTATCAGTTGTAAGGTGTCTGTCGTAATGACTTTTTCGTGACGTAATGTAGTCACAATTTTTACACTCGAACTTTTCGGTACTTTTTGGAACCTTAATATTACCATTTATTATCATTTTGTGTTTATCGGTTGAGAGATGTCTGGTATATTGACTCTTTCGTGACGTAATATAGTCACACTCTTTGCACTCGAACTTTTCGGTACTTTTTTGCCCCTTAATATTACCATTTACTATCATTTATTTTATAGCTAGAAAATACCTAAATCGTTTTTTCGAATAAAAATAAATTTTATGCTCACAAAAAAAATAGACGAAAAATGAAAATTAGAGCATAATGCTCTGATGTGACTTTTTGATTTTTTTTCGGGTCTTTTTTCGCCTATATCGATTTTTGGACATTTATTTTGTCCAATTTTGAAAAATGCAAAATACTTTCGGAAGAAAAAAACACTCAAACGCGTTAAAATCCAGATTTTTCGGGAACTTTAGGCGATTTGATTTTCCACATATTTTTTCGCAAACTATTATACGACGTGTCTGAAGTCTAACCATATATGCTGCGAAAATATAACGTCGTAAAACTGGCTATATTTTCGTTGATTATTTTTTTGAAAAAAATATTGTATTTTAAAGGATTAAAAATCATTTCTTTTTACAAAGATATCAACACATATCTACATCACAATTATTTGTTGCATTATATAAGCTATTCATAAGTCCTGTTTTGAAGTAGTTAATATCCAAAAAATCCTTGTTCATGTTTACCAAATACTCATACGCCTGGATGATTTTCTGAGTATTATTCAGAATTTTAGGGACATCTGACAATTTGGTAAAATACAACGGATAGTCATCACCAAGGTATTCACTTACACCGCCTACTTTATTTATTATGATTGGAGTATTTCTTATTATACACTCAACAACAGTATTATTACATGCAGCATCATATAAATCGACAAATACTATATTGTTAGCTAATAATGAATCATATTTATCGAAGTTGTTAAAGTACAACATACTTACATCTTTCATTAGTTCTTCATAATCAGTAATATTATTTTCTTTGAAATCATCCGTTAATCTCTCATAACTCAGTTCATCTGAACTACATCCAGTAAGCCATACTTTTTTATAGTTAGGCACATTCAATCTATAAATACTGCTTATTCTTCGCATTTGAAACCCTATTTGCAACAAGTATTTATTATTATTACCTACAGTATTGAGATACTTTTTAATGTTAAACTGGTGTATTGGTTTTACATTCATAGTTGGATGTTTCAAGGTGTAAACATTTGTTTTTATGTCTTGTTTTTTGAAAAAATCTAATATGTAGTCTGTTATATATTGAGAAAGGGTAAACAAACATACACATTTTTTTAAACTTTCGATAAAGCGGTGATGAGTTAGTATATTGTCTATACCAAAATGTGTTGAATAACTTGGTGTTATAGGTGTACCATGTATAAACCCAGTCCACGATGTCCCAATAAGTGGTGGAAACTTAGTCATCCATAAAAAATAAGAATCCAATACATCATATAATCTGATTCCCTTTTTGTTTACGCAATTTTTAGTTAATTCTTCGGTTATCCAGTCCCAACCGCCTCTATGGTCGCTTTTAATTGTATACGCAAAATGCAATTTTGGTACAATTTTTCGGTAAAATTGTTTAGCACTATGCGGGCATACATATTTTTTTTCGATATCTATATTTTTATCTATAAAAAAGTTACTTTCACTACCAGAATTACAAAATAATTGTAGTATGTCATTATCGCCTACGTTGCCTATTTTTAATCTATTCATGTTGTTTATAAAAAAATAGGCATAATGAACATCTTGTAAATTTGTGTCCGCGCTTTTGTTTTCATTTTCATTAGTTACTTTATCTATTATATTTATCATTATGCTTCTTGTACACAAATTTGTAATAATTCGATTTGGATTAATATCATCAGTAATACATGTGTTATCATAAATATAATCCCACTCCATAAATTCCTGTATATTATTTATAACAGGAAAGGTATTCTCATGATAAATAAATATTTTGTCCCCCTTTAGTAAATCCCAGAATTCACGAGATGTTAATAATATGTTACGTATTTTAAATACCTTTATATGAAGACCAATATTCTTAATAACCTCACACATCTTTTTTTGGTTATCACTGTTGTTACATATAATAGTATGAGTCCATTTATCACCTAAACGTGCAATACAATTACGTATAGTTAGTTCTACGTGGTTTATGTTAGCATTATTATCATTCATAATAAAAACAGCTTCTAATGATTGGTCTCTTTCTATTTTAGGTAACCTAATCATTCGTAATATTTCAAGCTCTCTTGTAAGTACCTTTTCCCATTCAATAATACTGGGGTTTATATATGGTGGTAAGGTAGCTAGTAATCTTGTGGGTATCGGTATCTTCTTACTTTGGGTTGACCCAGGTGCTGGTGGTTTATTATGAGTAAGTGTATCTTTTAATAGTGGTTTTGGTATTGGTTTTGGTATTGGTTTTGGTATTGGTGGCATAGTTTTATTATTAATGAAATTAATAATATATGTTAACTGGTTCTGATTTATATTAATAATTTGTATTTCTATATTACTAATATTTGATATATAGTTAGTATTATTTTTATGTAAAATCATCATAATTTTATTATCTTGCAAAAATTTATTGATATTATTAGATATTAATGATTCACGAACATAGATTATATTATCTATTAAATTGAATTTCTTTATTTTTTGTTGTCTTGATTTATCTATTATTCTTGTAGTGTGAAACTTTACAGGTTTGTTGTTAAATAACTTTGATGTTAGTATCTGTAAAATTATATCGTTTGTAAAATTTAATGCTAATATATTCAACATTATCAACTCGAATATATATAATAAATATTTTTTTTTGTATTATTTTTACAAACTAATCCATAAATTAATTCACTAATAATTCATTATAGATTTATGTAGTTCGTTTGTGTAGTAACAGTATTCACGATAGATGGTTTTAAATAAAACCCTTTCAACTTATTTTCATTAATCAAATTTTTATAATGAATATCAACCTCTCCTGTTATTGTATTATTTAATGTTGCAATTAATCTAGCTTTTTTGTTATTAATTAATAATGCATGTGCACCAAACAGTTGTCTTCGTTTATTTACTTCGTATATATTACTTGTTTTTACACGTTTACCTTCATTTTCAACTAATTTTGGCTTATTATTCAAATATCCTAAATAAATAATGTCAAAATCAATTTTATTTTCATCTATATCAATTAAGGTTTCATTCAAATCATTTATAAAATTACTATTTAAGGATACGTCATCCTCAAATATAATACTATATCCACGTTTGTGTGAATTTAATTGTATTTTTTGCATTATCGAATAATGGCTCAAATATGCTCCTATCTGCCCACTTTTGTAAAACTCGAAATTATTATCCATTTTTAGTTTTTTATCTTGTTTAAATAGTGTATTTTTTACTGACTCGTAATCTAATGCACAACTTCTCGTGTCTATACCAATAGATGGATAAATTTCAAACGTCAGATTAGTATTATTTTTGTTCAAAGTAGATTTAATCTTATCTACGTATATTGTCCTATCTTTAAAAGCATGACAGTGTACAAAGTATACATCTATAGTGTGTTCTTTACCAACTCTTTTAGGTTTATTTTCTGCAGGTTTGATTTCGTCAACTTTTGGTTCTACACTTTTCTGTTGAGTTACCTTTCTAGAAACCTTTTTAGGAGGTGGTATTTTTGTAGATGGTGGTTGTTCAGGACTACCAATACCTGCAAAATATTTGTTAATATAATCTTGCCAATTTATGTTGCATATCCATAAACAGTGGGCTCCAAAACAACCATCCGTAAATACTTGCTCACTACTAAAATTACGTGCCACATCGTACGGGCATACCTTACCTACACCTAAGTTTTGCATAGTTTGTGCAAAGTACACATCCTCTGGATATAATATAAGCTTAGACCATCTTTTATAATTGGATACTATTGTTGAGTGTGTTTTAAAATCCGAAGGATTACATCTTCGCAGGATTTCTTTCATTATTGAACGAGTTCTAAGGGTTAAGCCACCATTACCAATATTAATGGGTTTCACACAGTCACCATGGAATGGTGCACCTACGTAATCATAATCCATAAAGTTTTGTATATTACTATTGAAAATTAGTGTATCTTCTTGGTAAAGCAAAATTTTTTCGCCTACTAGCAAATCCCAAAAATCGGTGGTCATTAGCATATTGTTATACTCATTTTGAGTAATGTTTCCTTTTTTTTGTCGTATTATTTTTATATTAGAATGTATATTTTTGCATATAGTTTGTATACTGTTATAATTATCATTACCACAGATAACTGTATATGACCATGAATCGCCAAGGTTATAAATTGCATTCCTTATTAATACTTCCAGATGCGGAAGAACACGAAACTCTACCAAAACAGCTTCATTATTCAAGCCTTTCTTTATTTTTGGTATTTTTTTATTTTTAAGACGATATAGATTATCATTACACATATCCCTGAATGTATCTTTTGGTGTTACACGCACATTTGTTTTCTTTGGCGTTACAGTATTATTATTTGTTACATTATTTGTAGCGTTTCTTACATTTCTTGAACTTGGTGTTTGTTTTTCTAGTTGTGTTGTTGTGTGTGGTTCTACTTGTGACGAAGTATTATCATCATCATTATCACTATCATCTAACGATTCATTATCATTATCATCTAGATTTTCTTCGTTTACTCTTCGGTTCGGGGTGTTTTTTTCAAGGAATTCATTTAGGATTTTCTTGTAAGAAATATCTTTTGTAGATATTATTTGTTCAGGTTTATTTTTGAAACTTAATGCGTAAACATTATGACATACTACACAATCAAAAATATTATTATTATAGTCAGTAATTTTGTGTACATTATTATGACCCACTATTTGAACATCCTTATTATCGGTGTAAACCATTACTTCTAGTGATGCATTACGAGAATAATCGCAAATAGAATAAATTAGCTTAGTTGTAATAATTGTATTTATATTAAAAACACCTATATTAATCATAATAATTACAAATATAATAATTACAAATATAATAAATTTCGATTTAAAACCAATATTCTTTTTATTATTTTTCGTTAATTTTTAAATAACATTATATGTGTTATAAATATAATTTAACGATGAATATTAATGATTTTCGTAATTACATGAAACAAAATATTGAGCATATCAATCAACGCTTAAATGATTTAGAATCGTATAAAAGAGACTATAGTAATAAAATAGATGAAGTGAATAATAAGATTTCGAATAATGGACAGTTGGTTGTAAATAATATTGGGGAAGTTAGAGAAAAAGTCGCGCATATTGAAAATGAGAACAACAAATCTAAATTATATAATTTAGAAACTTTACAAGAGTTAAGAAGTAAAATAACTAATTTTGAGTCATTCAAGAATGATAACGCAAGTAAATTACAGGACTTGACACAGAAACTAGCAAGTGTAGAGTCATTCAAGAATGATAACGCAAATAAATTACAGGATTTGACACAGAAACTAGCAAGGGTAGAGTCATCCAAGAATGATAATGTGACTAAATTACATGATTTGACACATAAACTAGCAATTGTAGAGTCATTCAAGAATGATAATGCAACTAAATTACAGGATTTGACACAGAAACTAGCAAGTGTAGAGTCATTCAAGAATGATAATGCAACTAAATTACAGGATTTGACACAGAAACTAGCAAGTGTAGAGTCATCAGCTAATGACAAAACTTATGATAAGCAAATACAGGATTTGACACAGAAACTAGCAAGTGTAGAGTCATCAGCTAATGACAAAACTTATGATAAGCAAATACAGGATTTGACACAGGAACTAGCAAGTGTAGAGTCATTCAAGAATGATAACGCAACTAAATTACAAGATTTGACGCAGAAATTAGCAACTGAAAACTCAAGGCAATTTCAAGATTTTACACAAACATTAGCTAATATTGTTAAAAACGACAATTCAAAACAATTTCAAGAGTTTACAAAAAAACTTTCAAGTATAGAATCCTCAGCTAATGACAAAACTTATAATAAGCAAATACAGGTTTTGACACAGAAACTAGCAAGTGTAGAGTCATCAGCTAATTCAAAAACTTATGATAAGCAGCTACTTGAGTTATCCTCTAAAATACAGTCATTTGAAACACTTCAAAATAGTTATAGTAGCCAGATGAAAGAATTAGTTCAAAAATTAAGTGTTAATAAAAATAATGATACACATAAGAATATTAATCCATCGAAAATCCAGCCAGTACCAACACCACAACCACGTCAGCAGCCAGTACCAACACCTGCACCACGTCAGCAACCAGTACCAACACCACAACCACGTCAGCAGCCAGTACCAACACCACAACCACGTCAGCAGCCAGTACCAAAACCACAACCACGTCAGCAACCAGCACCAACACCAGCACCACAACCTACAAACAAACCACCAGTTTTAACAAAAGATGTGTTGGCATACAAACTTCAACAAAATGCTAAGAGAGAACAAATAAATAGACAAAACAACCAAAATGAAGTAAAATCTTCTTCTGTGAATACAAATAGTAAACCACACTCACAACAACCAGAAACTGTTATTAATGCTCCTAAACCTTTACCTAAATCTTCAAATGTCCCTCCTAGTTATACACGTAGCACACCATCCCAGGTTGAATCATCACAGGATGATCCAGACAGAATTAAACCACCTATAGCTCCACCACCTGCTATGTCAAAAGATGTGTTGGCATACAAGCTTCAACAAAATGCTAAGAAACAACAACAAATGGCGTATACTGACAAACCTATTACCAATAAAGATTTAATTAAATCTATAGATAATTCTAACTCTAACTCTGGTGATACCAATAGTAGTAGTAATGAAATAAATAATACCACATCTATAACAGAAATTAAAAATGATAAAAGTCATGGAAATACATGGCAGGAACCTAGTAATAAAAACAAAAACCGAAAAAAAAATAAAAATAAGAAATAATAAATAAATAATTGTTATTGCTATTGTATGATTGGTTATTTATAACCCTATGATATATGATGTGCAATCTATCGATTGTGTAATATATTTTTATTATCAATATTTTTTGATAATAAAAGTAATATTTATTAATAATGTTTTAAGTGTTTATTAAACTGGTTAAGTAGCCTTAGTTTGCGAGAAGCCAGATTGATTACAAGCAGTAATCATCAAGAACTCTTTGGCAACGGCAGCGACTGCTTCTGACTTTGCAATAGTATAGGTTCTTTCATAAGCACCAGAAAATCTGTAGTATCCATCAGGTACCGTGCCTGATTGAGTTTGCATCGCTGCACCTTCAACAATTTTAAGACTTCCATCAGTAGCTTCGACCAATAAAGAAATACCAGGTGGTACGAGTGTACCAAAATAATAAACCTTAAAGGTCAGTAAATCTGTTCTGGTAAAATCATCTTTTCCAACCGTACCGTTAATATCAGTAATGACTGGTTTAGAGTGAGCAGTAATTTCTTTAATTATTGGGATACCATCTAAATCAGCACTTGCGTTGTCAAATCCCTTTGAGGTAATTAATCTAACTGTAACTGTTAATGAGTCGCCTTCTGGTACTTCCTCTATCTCATTCTCAGGTAAATTAAATGTGATTTGTGCAAGGTCTTTGTAATCACTGTACAACCAGTCGCCTTCGTTACTTGTGTAAATATTTTTAGCGAACATCGCACTATCTATTATTACCTCATAACGTGCAAGGTTGTAAACATCCTGGGTTTCACCCTCAATTTGACTAGGTGGTTTGAAAGATAAGACTACTGAGGTGTATCCATCTGAATAACTCTCGGGTGTACCATCGGTATTAATCAAAGCTACACCTTCCAAGTCGGATGGTGCGGATGAAGGAACAACGACAGTAGCAGATGCTGAGTTACTTGGTGCACTTAGTGAAGTGCCATCAACAGCTTTTGCCCAATAAGTAATGACAGAGTTAAGTGGAAGGTTGTTTCCATTTGGATACAAGTTAGCATTTTCATCTTGAAATGAATAGTCATCAACTGTACCTTTGGATGCATCAAACGGTACTGTGCCAATATTGACTGGTGGATCCATTGGTTGCGGCTCTCCATCAACATGAATTTGTTTGTAAATGTAGAATTTAACAGGAGTAATAACTTCATAAGTAGGAGGGTTTTTGAATAAAACATCAGTTGTTCCGTTGGGAGCTGCGTCATATACGTAGTTAATTCTTAGATCTACTGGAGGTAGTTGTTGGTCTGAATCGGTAGCTTGGACAGTATTACTCAAATCACTAGATGCTTCTGTTGAAGCGTCAATAACACGTACAGCTTGTACAGCTACGAACAAACTATCATCAACAATACCATACTGGTCAAGACCAGTTACAGTAGCTGTATATTGTAGACTGGAACCAACTTGACTTGCTGCAATACGTTCAACTGCATATCCAGTTTGTCCTACTTCTTGGAATTGAAGTACAAAGTACATAGTAACGTCTTTATCGCAGGTAACATCTGCTGCTAAGGTAACGGTAAGTAGACCATCGTCGTATCCAGTTGATCCATCACGTTCCAAAACTGCACCAGTAACAGTAGGAGCGATGGGTGTAAGATATATTGTTTCAGGGTCAGTATATGGAGAAGTTCCACTTGCGTTTCTGGCACTAACGATCACGTAGAAATCATCAGCACATAGGGTCTCATCTTCCTCAATAAAAAGAAGATATTTGAAGCTTGGAGAGGTTCCTCCGATTTTCACAGCTGAGTCACTACCAACAAGAAGTGTTTTAGTAATAAAACTGTTATCATATGCATTACCAGTAGCGTTACCACCTGGTGTCAACATGTATGTGAAACTAACAATATCATCAGTAGTTGAGGTGATTATAAGCTGGGTACCTTTATTTAAGGTGTCATAGGATGCACCTAAATTGCTAACTGTAATAGTTGCTGCCATTTTATAAATATTAATGAGAAAAAAATATATAGGAAATATATTAATTAATAATGGATATTTTATCGGAATTAGAAAGATATTCCGTTAAAGTAATCGAAATTACAAACTCTACGCAATCAAATATTGGAATTCCAGCTTATGTGATTAATTTAGACGAAGATAACTATAGGCGTGGATATATGAAATATATGCTAAAATTACTAAATATAAATTATAAATTAATAATTGTACAGAGAGTGAATGACGCAATTTGTAAGAAAAACCCTAGGATGAGGAAAGGGGTGATTGGATGTTCTTTATCGCACTTATGGTGTATAAGGGACGCCATTAAATGTAAACACCAAAACTTTTTAATATTGGAAGATGACATCGTTTTTCATAAGAACTTTTTGGGTCTGTTCAGGCAAACCAATTATACTAAATATGATTTATTGCAACTAGGTTGTTGTGATTTTTGTTTACATACTAATATCAAAAATAAATATACGCCAAATGTATACCGTCCAACTAAGAACGCTTTAGGTGCATATGGAAATATTTATAATCTAAATTTCGCTAAAGTATTTTTTAACGAGAAAGTAAATAATTTTAGTGAATTTGATATCTCGATGCAAACATTCTATGATAGATTCAAGATTGGTGTATGTTATCCTTATTTAGTAAGTAGCGAATTATCTACTACAAATTTAGACCATAAATTTTCTATTTTTGACAAACAATCACTTCGATTCACTAAGTGTTGTTTTTTGGAATATAAACCCGATGATTATTACTTCGTATGGATAGTATTTCTTAAATATTGTTATGAAGAGTATAAAAATATGACATTCAAAAAAGCCCTAAACTACAACAATCTTATACAACAATTTGCAGAACGTCACAAAGGTATACAAGATAAAATTAGTCCAGTATTGCAAAATAATGGTTTGAAAATAAAGGACATATATGAAATACTAGACAATTATAAAGAAGAGAGAATATAAAGAGAATATAAATCAACATTAATAAAAATATTTTGATTTATATAATGTGTGGTATTATCGCTTGTATCGCGGCGAATTGTAGTCAAATAATGTACGACGGAATTATACAGTTGAAAAACCGTGGTTATGATTCCGTAGGTGTTTGCACAATTCATGACGCGAACAGATGTCATATTAATAAATTTGCGTCAACAAAAGAAGTAGATGCATATTTGAAATTGGAAGAAATATTGTGCGAACATGAAGGATCCCCTATAGGTATTGCTCATACAAGATGGGCGACACACGGTGCCAAAACCGATATCAATTCACATCCTCACCAAAGCTCTTGTGGTAAGTTTGTTTTAGTGCATAATGGCATTATCGAGAATTACAAAGAACTAAAAGAGTTTTTATTAGAAAAGGGATATACATTTGTCTCCCAAACTGATACAGAAGTGATAGTTCAGTTACTTTCGGATCTATATTCCACTAATAAAAATATAAATGACTGTATTAGGTTGCTTACCTCTAAACTCGAGGGTACGTGGGGTCTTGCTATCTTATGCACCGATACTCCAGACAAAATATATTGTAGTAGACATGGTAGTCCATTATTGATTGGTTACGATGACGAGAACATAATTATTACTTCGGAGAAAAGCGGATTTACTAATAAAATAGGCAATTACTTTGTATTAAAAAACTTTGATATATGTGTTGCCGAGAGAACTGGTAATGGTGTCAAAATTCATACTCAGAATAGCTATGATTTACATAAACTATCAAGAGCAAAAGATGCGCTTACCCCAGACCCTTATCCTCACTGGACGCTTAAGGAAATATACGAGCAGATAGATTCGTCGCAAAGAGCAATCAGTATGGGGGGTCGTATATTATATAATGACCAGGTCAAATTAGGGGGTCTAGAAGAGCATATTGAACAACTCATGTCAATCGAGCATTTGATTGTATTAGGTTGTGGTACTTCATTTTTTGCGGGGCATCATGGAATGTATTTTTTTAAGGAGTTGTGTCATTTTACCACGGTTCAGTTATTTGATGGTGCAGAGTTTAACGAATTTGATATTCCAAAAGAGGGTACTACGGGGCTCTTACTTATTTCACAGTCAGGCGAGACAAAAGATTTACACAGGTGTATAGAAATAGGAAAAAAGAATAATTTATTTTTGATTGGTTTGGTAAATGTGGTGGATTCGTTGATTGCAAGGGAGGTAGATTGTGGTTGTTACTTGAATGCAGGTCGTGAGGTCGGCGTTGCCTCTACCAAAGCATACAGTTCTCAAGTTATTTTATTATCGATGATTGCAGTATGGTTTGCGCAGCATAAAAATATAAACAACATGAAACGCAAACAATTTATTACGGATTTGCGACAGTTGTCGACGGATATCCAGCAAACGATTTATTATTCGGTCGAAAATATAGATAAAATAGTGGATACTATTTTCAAGGACAAAACTAGTTGCTTTTTGCTGGGTAAGGGTAGGTCTGAATCGGTGGCAAAGGAAGGGGCGCTCA
>Ga0233433_10002587_pt1 | contig 15648 bp, 13 predicted proteins | sample SI_122_August201_5_FD_179868 | JGI IMG/M metagenome (GOLD analysis project Ga0233433, IMG submission 179868) | Seawater microbial communities from Saanich Inlet, British Columbia, Canada - SI_122_August2016_100_MG | ecosystem: Environmental > Aquatic > Marine > Inlet | place: Canada: British...
CAGAGGGTGAAGCAAAACCCGCTGTTGCAGCGCCCGCTGTTAAGATACCTGAGATTGAAAAGCCCAAAGAAGAAAAGAAGGCCGACGGCGACAAAGCCAAAGGTGAAGACGGTGAGGAAGGCGGCGGCAGTGACGATGACGAAGACGACAGCGAAGAAGTCAACATGTCACTGGCTGTGCTGGAAGCCAAACTGACCCCACAGGTCATTGAAACCTTTGAACTGATCACCAAAACATACAAACGCCTGCACCGTGCCCAGGACAAACGCCTCGATATTTTACAAGCTGGTGGTGACGTAAAACCGGCAGCAGAAAAGCGGTATGAAAAACTGCGCCATGAGCTGATCGACATGATGGAAGGCGTGCATCTGAACAACTTGCGGATCGAGCAGTTGATCGAGCAGCTTTACAATTTGAATCGCCAGCTTCTGAGCCTTGAGGGCAAGCTGCTGCGTCTGGCTACATCATGCCGGGTGAAGCGCGAAGACTTTCTTGATCAGTATTTCGGTCACGAGCTTGATCCGGGCTGGTTGGAACGGGTTTCCGGTAACAGCAAGGCTTGGGAGAAATTTGCGTCCAAGTCTCAGAACGACATTGAATCCATTCGCGAAACCATCGGCGAGGTGTCTCAGAAATCTGGCCTGCCGATCAAAGAATTCCGCCGTGTTGTTGGTGTGGTTCAAAAAGGTGAGCGCGAAGCCGGCAAGGCAAAGAAAGAAATGATCGAGGCCAACCTGCGCCTGGTGATTTCCATTGCCAAAAAATACACCAATCGCGGCCTGCAATTCCTGGATTTGATTCAGGAAGGCAACATCGGCCTGATGAAGGCAGTGGACAAGTTTGAATATCGCCGTGGCTACAAGTTCTCCACGTATGCCACATGGTGGATTCGACAGGCCATCACGCGCTCTATCGCCGATCAGGCCAGAACTATCCGTATTCCGGTTCACATGATCGAAACCATCAACAAACTGGTGCGTACCTCGCGTCAGATGTTGCATGAAATCGGTCGCGAGCCCACACCGGAAGAATTGGCCGTGAAGCTGTCCATGCCGCTTGAAAAAGTGCGCAAGGTCCTGAAGATCGCTAAAGAGCCTATTTCTCTGGAAACACCCATCGGCGACGAAGAAGACAGCCACCTGGGTGATTTCATCGAAGACAAGAATGCGGTCCAGCCATTGGACGCTGCCATTCAGGCAAACCTGCGTGAAACAACGACGCGGGTTCTGGCATCACTAACCCCCCGTGAAGAACGCGTGCTGCGCATGCGCTTCGGCATCGGCATGAACACCGATCATACACTGGAAGAAGTGGGCCAGCAGTTCAGCGTGACCCGTGAACGAATACGGCAGATCGAAGCCAAGGCACTCAGGAAACTGAAGCACCCAAGCCGGTCTCGCAAACTTCGCAGCTTCCTGGACTATTAGGGAGCAAGTCGAAGAAAGAATAAAAGGCCGGGCCACAAACCCGGCCTTTTTTAATGCATTGCCGCGTTGCTCGATTTTGGGTAAACAGACGGCACGGTGGGCCTGTAGCTCAGCTGGTTAGAGCCGGCCGCTCATAACGGTCTGGTCGCAGGTTCGAGTCCTGCCGGGCCCACCACTCAGTCTCTATCGAACCCGCCACCAATCCATTGATCTCTAAGAAACGGCGGAGTTCTGGGACTTTTGGACGTACATTTCACATACAGAGACGTATGTGGATGCGGAACAGAGACGAAACTGGCGATTTCTAGGCCGGAGTCTCTGTTAGCGATTTTCCGTCACCAATCCGTTGATTTCATTTTTCACTTACTTGCCAACTCTTGGCGGCAAATTAGGCACCAGTTCCTTTTGAAGAAACTCCAGTTGACAATCGGATGCGGACACTATTCGGCGACAAAAGTAGCAAGGTTGCTAACCACGGCATGCATCGATTGATGTATCTGCATTGGGCGAAAGAAAATTGCTACAATTCATGCGCTAATAATGTAGATGCACTACGAGCGCAGTAAATTGACCAGTAACGGTGAAACAATGCTTGGGAGCTAGCATTCAGATGAACATTATGATGTCTTTCGAATGCGAAAGCTGTGGCGAAAGCACGAATTGTAGGGTCGGTATGTCCAACCGGGCCGAGCAACCTCTACGGTTCTGCTGTCCTGACTGCGGGCAACCAATTGATGTAGCTATTGGAGGGAATAACTCAGGAGTTTCAGGTGCCGTTGAAGTAGAAGCTGTAGGTCCGTTCGATGACAAAACAAACTTCGTCGACCTGCATTTGGATTTTCCCGTGCATTTCGGCAAGTACGTCATGGGTGATACGCCATTCATGCGGGCTGTAAGCCGCATCGGAGCTGACAATTTTCAAATTCACAGCGCCAGACTGCAACAGCTAGATGCGACTTACACAACATTTGGTTTCTTCGAGACTATACTGAAATTCTACATTCGTGAGCGATGGGTGCCTTTCAGGAATGGCATAGAAAAACGGTTTGGCAGCACTGTGGTTTCAGACAAGATGCAGGATCGAAACGCGGCTCTCTACGATGCCATCGCCATGATGATGTGGCCGTTTGCAAGACCGGGGCAAGCACATGAGGATATCGAGCAATACATGCAAGTACAGATGCACTTGTCAAAAACACACAATCAAGCCTTTCATGCGTTTATCGATGAGATATTAGATACCGGCTTCTTGAAGAACCTGCAGGTGGCATGCTTGGGTATCTATCCTCGAATCCTCAAGGCTGAGTTAGCATTACGGCCTGCATTGTTCCTGGACTTCGACGCTGAGTATCAGGACCATGCCACTCCGATGCGAGTCTCGGCCGATCAATTCGACAGCTTCAAGGATTTGTACAAAGATATCTCTGAAATCATCTCGAGACAATTTGTCCTGGTTGCAGGCTTGAATAACCTTCTAAAACGCGGCCACCACAATACATTTATGCCTGAGATCGGATTGACCAGAGCGGGAAAGGATCTCACGCCCAAGAGCCTGAATGCTTTTGCAAATCTGGCTTTCGGTCAGAAGGAAGACTATCTCGATGACAACTGGTTCTCATTTGCTGATCAGGCCGCCGATAATCAGCTGAGGAACGCTATCGCCCACTACAAGACGGAGTATGACGATATCACTCAGAAAATCACCTATTACCCCCGCAAGGAGGGCATGAGGCAAGAGAAGTCGGAGGAAATATATTTCCTCGAATTCATGCGAAGGGTATTGGTAGCCTACCGCGAAATGAACCGACTCCACCAGTTGATCAAATCGCTTTTCTACTATCACTATCTTATACACGCAGCGGAAAACACGGGATGATATTCTGACCCAGTCAGAGTCACATGCGATCATTCCACGTTCCGCAAGTAGTTCCCCGGACATCATCAATCATCAAAAGCCAAGAATTGCTCTTTGTTCTTCCCAATCCATTGGAAGCGACCTAATCCGTTTTAACTTTTCTGCTGTCAGGTCTACGGGCTGCCTGCCTTCAAGAATCGCTTCGACGATGTCAGGCGCGAGGTGGGCGAGCGGCAGGAACCGGCTAACATCACCTGCATCAATACACGCTTCACTTGCTATGTCTCGTATCTCGCTCGCTTCGCCGTTTGCAAGCTTCCTGAACCATACTCTTGCATTCGATACTAATTCGATCAGTTGTTGGTCAGGGTGTGGAGTTCTGTTAGCGTAACCGCCGATCACGATCTTGTTTTCGACCCCGCGCCGTTTTGTATGGAACGGTATCTCAATCTTGTGGACTCGGGTTTCATTTGAAGCTTTTTCATTGAGGTTAAGAGCCTCCACCTTGATGGAAACAGATAGTGTGCCGGGTTCAATGGTGATTTTTTCAACAAGCGTTCGGATAGCATCTTCTCGGGTATAGGCCGGGCCGCTCAGTTGTTCGGATAACTCTGTAATCCGAGTTTTGATCATTTCAATTTCGATTGATGAGAGGTCTGCAAGGTTTACGGCCGTCGTCCAATCACTCTCGTCATTCAGAAAACTGTTCAGCGATGTAATGACCACACGGTCCAAACCTTCTTGGGGTAACCGCCATCCAACGCCGTCATCGTTTCCTTCAGAGGTCAGTCGGCTGGAGATGTAATACCGATAGGCGCGATCGCCCTTCCTGGCATGGGAAGGTGTTAACCGGTCACCGGTTTCATCAAACAGAAGCCCGGCAAGCAGGGAGCGAGAGTACTGGTTGGTCGGTGATTTCCGGGCCGGGGCCTTCCCCGCTAGCATTTCCTGAACGGCATCCCAGGTTTCCTGATTTATGATCGCATCATGCATGCCGTCAAAGGTTTCTCCCTTGTGGGCGATCAGGCCGATATAGATGGGGTTTCTGAGAAGTTGCTGGAGATGCCCTCGGGTAAACGGCTTTCCGCCACCTGTTTTCTCACCTGTGCTGCGGACCTTGGTCCTGATCCCTCGTCTATCGGCCTCTTTCTTCAGATCCCGGATCGAGCCCAGTTCAAGATACAGGTTGAACAAACTACGTGCCGTTTGGGCTTCCTGTTCGTTTACAACCAGCTTCTTGTCGATGTTGTCATAACCTAGGGGTGCGAGCCCTCCCATCCACATTCCCTTCTTCTTGGAAGCAGCAATCTTGTCCCGGATGCGTTCCGCCGTCACTTCGCGCTCAAACTGTGCGAAGGAGAGCAGAACGTTGAGGGTAAGCCGGCCCATGGAGTCGGCTGTGCTAAACTGCTGGGTAACGGACACGAACGATACCTCTCTGCTATCAAAGGTTTCGATCATCTTCGAAAAGTCCATGAGGGAGCGCGTCAGGCGGTCCACCTTGTAGACTACGACCAGATCGACTCGGCCCTTTTCGATGTCTTCGAGCAGTTCCTGGAGCGCCGGGCGATCCATGGTACCGCCGGAGATGCCGCCATCGTCATAGTGTTTCTTGATGATGCTCCAACCCAGCCCTTTCTGGGACTGAATATAGGCCTCACAGGCCTCACGCTGGGCATCCAAGCTGTTGAAGTCCTGCTCAAGTCCCTCTTCCGTGGATTTACGTGTGTAGATCGCGCATCTGATACGATTGCTCATAATCCAAAAAACCTCGGTCCTGACCAGCGTGTGCCGGTGATTTCGCGGGCGATCACGGAAAGGGAGCGATACGTCTCGCCTTCGTAGTGGAACCCGCCTTCGATAACCTCCACATGATGATTGTGGCCGTGCCATTCGCGCACCAACCGGGCACCAGTCGCCAGTCCTTGCGCCTTTTTGGGTTTCACTGCTTTCTTGGGTGTTTTCGACACGTTTTGGGCACGGTTATCCAGTTTCCGCCTGGTTGCAGCGGAAAGTCCGCCAAAAACCTTTACTTGGGCCTGATAGGCGGCACTGTACTCCAGCAATCGGCGACTGATGCCCTTTGGTGCTGGTTTGCCGTGCGCCTTGTCCCAGTGTTCAAGTAAATCAGCCCGGGAGAGATCAGGAATCGCCGAGAGGAACTCGGCGACCCCGTCTTTTGTTGCAGGGGCGCTCATTCGCCCGCCCCTGCTCGGATTCGATAGACCGTCACACCGGCGTCATTCTTGTCGCGGGTGATCTCGTGGCCTTTCTTTCTGAGGCCTGTAAGGGCTGCGCGTACACTGTGTGGCTGCCAACCCGTCGGTTTCTGAAGCTGAGCGATGGATGCGCCCTGTGGGCGTTTAAGAAGCCGGATAACGGCATCGGTTTTGGTCGGTTTGTTGGGCATGTGTGCCTCCTTTTGCGGACGCTTGCGAGATTGCAGCGCTCCCACCGCCCAAGGCCCGGCCAAATCGTAGATCAGGCCTGGGCGGGCGGTGGGTGGAGGCTTTTATGACTTGTTTAAGGCCACCGCATGACCAGCATTCATGCTTGCATTGCAACCGAAGTCCAATGGTTTCTGCTGCTATAGATAGGGGAAACGCACACCTCCATCGGAGGGATTACCCCAGCCCCAATCGCAGCTGAATGATGATGTCGATCGAGTGCTGATCCACTCCAGAAATTGAGACGTGCTGTCCACTTGATCGTCATGGCGACTTCCGGGGAAAGCCAGAATCTCATTGCGGTACTCATCGAGCCAATCGGATTTTTGCGGCAACAATACTTGTCCAGACTCAAACTTGGACGTTTGCCCATACATACGCATCTCCTTGCTACCCTGTGGTAGGAATGCCACAGGATGAACCCTGCCTTCGTGACGAAGGTCCTGAATCAGAGACGTACCAGCACCCTTGTCCTCGATGATCACTGTGGTTGCGTTATGCCGTACCGAGTTTTGGATGACGAGTTGTCTCAAACCCGGATAATCAACCCGGACTCTGACGACATCGACAAGATAGTATTTACCGTTCACGACCCACCATGTCGTACAGACGGAGTAGTCACTCGTCTCTTCTACGGTGGAGGCTGTATCCCAACTCTGCACAATCTGCATGTTCGGTATCATGGCTGGTAGTGAGTCATAATAGTGCAGCCACTTGTGAAGGATCATGCTACCTTCAGCAGGGATAGGGCGTTGCAGGTACTGGGCAGAGAACGCAGTGGAGCCCATCTGTTGCCTGATCGATTCTAGAACCGTCAGAGGTTCACGCACGGGATCAAGCACATCGTCAACAGATCTCTCATGGAACAACTCGTCACCGATCGGTATGCGTTGATCTTCCATGGCGATCGCCGGCAAATCCAGATGAGCCCAATCGCCAGGTGCACTCTCAACAACGTATCCAATCAAGTCGTCTACGTGGAGCCGCTGCATCACAATGACGATGCGGCCACGCCGTTTGTCATTCAGTCGACTCAGAAGAGTGGTTCGGAACCATTCCGTAACACTTTCACGGATCGTTTTGGATGCTGCATCAGTTGGTTTGATAGGATCATCGATGATAATGAAGTCAGCGCCACGGCCCGTCAGTGTTCCACCAACTGATGTCGCCAGTCTGTATCCTCCTTGAGTCGTTTCGAACTCGTTATCGGTGTCCCGACGAGCGCGCATTCTCGGGAATGCTTGTTTGTACCACTCTGAATTGACCACCTGCCTGAAGTCCCGGGAGAACTTGTCAGCCAGTTCCTTGGAATAACTGACCACAATGATCTTACGGGTTGGATCGTTTCCAAGAAGCCAGGCGGTCAGAGCAACAGATGAACAGATTGACTTTAGGTGACGTGGAGGCACCGTAATAGCAAGGCGGTTGATTGGCCCTTCGGCACATTGAAGCAATTGATGCGCCATGGCATCAATATGCCAATTGTGCAGATAGGTAATGCCGGGAGATACAGTAAGAAGACATTTATGGATGAACGTAGTGAAGTTACTTCTTACGCCTTGTTGCAATAGGTTTCTGTCATGGGTAGTCATAATCATTCTCCTTGGGTTGGTTCAGCCGAGATATCGATGAAGTCGATCGCCGGCAAAGATGGTTCTGAGAGTTGCTCGGATGCCTTGCGCTCTTCGATCCGGCGCAGGATTTGATCTTCGAGGGTTTGGAAGACAGCACGTTCATCCTCATTCAGCGGCACTTCTGCTTCCTCAACCTCATCCAGATCAAACAGGCGGAGCACCATGTTGTAAGCAAGGGCGATGGCACGGGCGTCGCCCTTCATGGCCTTGGCCATGAGGCTCTTGACCATGGCACGCTGCTTGCTGATTTTGCGTTCAGTGCTGCCCTCTTTGACCAGCACACGCTCCTGAAGCTCCTCAGCCAGGTCCGTTTTGAGGTCCTTGGTACCTTTGGGGCGACCTCTGGGGTTACCAGATTGACCTTTTTTGAACTGGGTACTCTTGGGCGGGCGTTTGTAGCCCACATCACCGTTATCCGGCATGGCACACCTCCCGGGACCGTTCTTCGGCGATCTCATCAAAGGTTCGACCGGTTACGGCATGGATCACCGGCGCACCGCCGAGTTCCCGCCAACGACGTACGGCCACATCCACATAGAGCGGGTCCAGTTCCATGGTGTACGCGCGTCTTCCGGCCTGTTCGGCAGCGATGATCGTCGTGCCACTGCCGCAGAAACAGTCGAGCACGATGCTGCCACGAGTGGAACAATCCAGGATGGCGTCCGATACAAGAGCAACCGGCTTCACCGTCGGATGTAACGACAGGGTTTTCATCCGATCATTACCGAACGTATTTACGCCCGGGTAATCCCAAACGTTTGTCCGGTTACGGCCGTGTCGACCGAGTTCCACGTTGTTTATGTGAGGAGAGCGTCCGAATTTGAAGACAAACACTAGCTCATGTTTGGAGCGGTAGAACGATCCCATACCACCGTTCGACTTGTTCCAGACACACAGATTCAGAATTGAATCATAGTTGCCCTTGGTAGCCTTCAGCAGTTCGAGCTGGTGCCGCCAATCCATAAAAATGAAGTGAACGGAACCATCGATGGAGGAAGCTGCGAGGTTCGAGGTGGTCGAGTGTAGGAAGTCGATGAACTCAGTTTCCGACATCTCTCCGGAAGCCATTGGGAACTCCCGATGATGGGTTTTCCCGAGTCCGCCGACGTGACCATCCACCCTGACGTTGAAGGGTGGGTCAGTAATGACCATCTGCGCCCGTTCATCGCCTAAGAGATGCTCAAATGATACAGGCTTTGTGGCATCACCACAGGATAGTCGGTGATCTCCAAGTTGCCATAAATCACCCAGCAGACTGGTGGCCGAGGTACTTTCTTCGATAGGCGGCACAGAATCCAACTTGTCGCTGTCATCGCCCTCATCAAGGTTCTTGATGATTATATCGATCTCGGGCGCATCGAAGCCCGTAACCGTGACATCAAAGTCCGTATCGATTTCGATGATGTGCTTTAACTCAAACGCGAGGAGCTTTTCATCCCAACCGGCATTATCGGCAATCTTGTTATCGGCAAGACGCAGCTTCTGCTTTTGCGCATCACTCAGGTGCGTAATCCAGATGGTAGGAACTATTGAGAGACCAAGTAGTTTCGCCGCTTCTAAGCGGCCATGTCCTGCGATGATCTCATAATTCTCATCAATCAGGATCGGATTGTTAAAACCGAAAGCCTTGACGCTCTCGACAATCTGCAACACCTGTTTCTTCGGATGCGTTCTCGCGTTCTGAACATAAGGTTGAAGTGAACTAGTTGATCGATACTCAACAACTAACTGATCGTCTTCACGGCGCGAAATTGCCGCGGTTTTTTCAGGATTTTTCATGGAAATACCTTTCCTAGTACAGGAAAGGACGATTCCTTCCCTTATATAATACACCAAAATATTTAATGGATAACAGAGGCTGACTCGCCGTATGGCGTTTACCCCCCACTGGCTCGGAAATTCCACACATCACGGAAATCAGCAATGTTCATTTTTTGTTCTTGATTTCATGGCGCTGACGGCAAAGTCTTGCCGTGGCGTCGTTATTGCCACTTTAACTCTTCGCGTTCGCAAGCTAGCGTACTCGCTGGAACCACAACGCATGGTTCCGGGGCTTTAAACACCCCTCACTGAGTGGTTGTCACTAACCGGAAAAGTGACCCTCTGACTTTATGGTCGGGGTGCCTGTAGTTATAAAACAGGCCTCCGGCTAAAGGCTACAGGGGCCGTCTCAGTGCGGTTGTTTAAACACCCCGATCACCAAGTCAACGAATCCATCTTGCGGTAGGCGTACCGCAGGCTCTGGTTTCAATGGTTGGAGGCCGAGCGGTGTGACGCTGCCACCGGCAAGTATCTTCGAAGGCACGGACGAAATCATCGCCCGTGCATTGGAACTGAAATCTCGGGACGACCTGAAGCACAAATCCGTCTGCCTTCGACTCAGCAAACTCGCTGAACCACCCTCCAGTATTGCCGGATTAGTGTCGGATTTGTACACACAGGTTCAGAACAACTGGTCAGGACGAATACCATCTCAAGAGAACTGGCGGTTGGAACGCCAGACATACATCGGCTCCACAAATGACAGTCCTGAGGTGCTGCTCGAGCGGACTATCTCCATATTGGCAGATCGCGGTTTTATCAATGACTGGTACAGCCAGATACCCGTTGCCTCGGGACTCATCGACGGTCATGCAAACAAACGAACGGCTGTCGATCTATTGCGCCACCATAAGGATCAGACCAATCTGATCGAACTCAAGTGGGAAAGCGATACACCTTTATATGCCGCAACTGAAATCCTTCGTTATGGCCTCGCGTATCTTCTGGCCTTTTCCAATAAAGACCGAATGGGCTATGCCGATAAGGTGCTTCTGAAGGTTGAGAACGTCGCGCTGCAGGTCTTGGCGCCAAGTACGTATTTCAGACGATATGAACTTGGCTGGCTTGCTCGAGAGTTGAACGAACAACTTCAGGCTTTCTCCGGCGAGAAGACTGAGAATCGGTTGGAAATGACGTTTCAGTTTCTGGCATTTCCAGAAGAGTTCAATTTTCCATTTGAGCAAGGAGATCAGGTTCTCTCATTGTGGAACCAATCAGAAGACTCAACGATCATTCAGACGCTAATTTCGGCCATCAGAAACATTGAACCCGTATGGGTCAGTCAGGAAGGTTCCTCCAAATGAGATTCTGTATCCATAGAGGTGCCGAGGAGATCGGCGGAAACTGTATTCAGGTTGAATCACAGGGTAAATCCGTTCTCCTGGATCTCGGCGCGCCTTTGACGGATGGCTGGACGGTTAAGAATGCATTGCCCGATGTTCCCGGCCTGATAGATGACAATAACCCCAATCTGCTTGGCATTGTGATTTCACATCCCCATGCGGACCACTATGGGCTTGCTGTCCACGCTCATCCGTCAATCCCAATCAACATTGGTGGAGAGGCGGACAAACTACTGAGAGCCGCATCCGCTTTCGGGCCCTTCAGCGCCAACTTCGTAAACGTCATACATTACAAAGACCGAAAGCCCTTTAGCCTGGGGCCATTTCGGATCACACCATACCTCAATGATCACTCCGCATTCGATGCATATTCATTCTTGATCGAGGCTGATGGGAAACGTCTGTTCTACTCCGGTGATCTACGAGGGCATGGGTGGAAGAAATGGGCATTCGATAAACTGTTGAAAGATGGGCCAAAAGGCGTCGATGTCATGCTACTCGAAGGCACGACCATGGGGCGAAACAGTAATGAATCGATCATGTCAGAATCCGATCTAGTGGAACCGCTGACCGAAAGCATGCGAGAAACAAAGGGTATCGTACTTGCTGGATTCTCCGGCCAGAACATTGACCGGCTCGTAACCTTCTACAAAGCTGCGCTCAAATCAGGCCGCACGTTTGTTGTCGACCTCTACATTGCACACCTCCTCCACTCCCTGGGGCGGAAGTCATTACCTAATCCCACAAATTCCGCGCTTCGTGTCTACCTGCCGAAGCGCATGAAGATGAAGATTGTTCGAGACAAGACGTTTGATCTCGTTGAGCCATATAAACGCCGGCGTATCTATCCCAGCGAACTTACGCGTCGCAAGGACAACATCGTCATGACGTTTCGGGCATCAATGGCACAAGACCTGGAAGCGGCAAACTGCCTTAAGGACGGCAGGCTCATCTATTCGATGTGGCCAGGGTACTTGGAACGAGGATCGTTTGATCTACGGGACTGGTGTGGGCAGCACGGGGTCAATTTTGAGATTTCTCACACGTCAGGACATGCGCATCCAAACGATCTTTCTCGTCTGGTTCATTCTTTGAACCCTACCTGCACAGTTCCCATTCATACACATAGCCCTGACAAGTACTCTGGTTTCGATAGCGATGTTGTGGCCATCGCGAACAAACAGTGGGTTAGCATATAGTGTGCGGACGGATATGGTAACGAACTGCACACAGAATCGAGAGTTAAGATTAATTCCAGGACAATAATTGAATTCTATTGATAGGAGAGCAACCGTAAGAAAATTGCTTCATAGAGTTGTAGGTGTTACGTTAAGCTCGTTTGAGCAATGGATTGTTGAAGTTGACCAAAACTACTAAACAAAATGCCAGCGGGCCATTGGCCGGATATCAGTTTCAATGCCGATTGGCATTGTTGCGCGGGTTGCAAATGGCCAAGAAAAGGCCAAATGGTCATATCTCCATTGAGAAATTTGATGATGTGGCGTTTGAGGATGAAGACTACTCCAAGTGCCTTATTCAGGCCAAACACAGCGTTGATCCAAAGTCATTGACCGATAACAGCGTTGATCTATGGAAAACGTTCAAGATATGGATGGATCAACTAGACGAGGGCATCATCTCGTTTGGCTCCACCACCTTCACCCTTATTACAACTTGCGAAGCAAAAGATGGCAGCGCCGCGTCGCTATTACGCAGTGGAGCCAACGATGCGGATCGTAAAGGAGCTCTGACTTTTACTGCGCACCGCTGCCGAAGAATCTAAGAATGATCTGACTACCGATGCAAGAGCGACATTTCTTGAACTATCAGACGAAAAAGCATTGATGTTTCTCAGGCAAATTGAAGTTTTCGACAATCATGCCAACTTAATCGATGTGATGGATGAGATCGAAGGCGAGATTGTGATTGCTGCACCATCACATCCTGATGTAGCGGCTAGTTATCTTGAAGGGTGGTGGTTGGGAATCGTTGGCAAATGTCTGGTTAACGAAGCTAGTGCATCCATCCCTGTGCAGCACATCATCATGAAAGCAAATGAGATCGGGAAATCCTTTGGGCCAGACGCACTACCGATTGATGAACCCGACAGTCTTGGTGCAAAAGAATACACTGACGACGACGAAGAAGAAGTTTTTGTCCGTCAAATGCGAGCTGTTGGCATGAGTGACCGGATCGTTCAGCGCGGGGCGCAAGATTACTATCGCGCTTTTGCACAACGTTCCAAATGGGCTCGTGAAAATCTGATACTGGATACCGAGTTGGGCAAATACGATGCTGAGTTGACTGATAGATGGGGGCGGAAATTTGATGCTGAGATTGATGCGAGTTCTCCCAGTACTGAATTGGAAAAACAGTCGACAGGACGGAATGTCTGCCTTTGGGCTTCACAGGAATCTATCCCATTTCGTACCGTTGTCGAAACGTGGATCACGGCAGGTTCATTCCAGGGGTTGTCAGACCGCATAAAGATTGGTTGGCACCCTGATTTTGAGGACCTGTTTGCGGAAGGCTCTGACAATGACCAATCTTGATGTATGGGAACAGCGACCTGCGGAAGAGGCAAATCTGTTCAATCCTGCTTTCGTTGGCTCGTTAATCTATGAATTCACTAAAGTTTTTCAAAATGGCAAACCGGACGGTACGCCGTTAACTTATCTTCCCATCGCCTTTGCAGTTTCCTTGCATGGCCAAACCCGTAATCGTTTGCCTGCATCATCAGTTACGTCACTTTATGAGTGGGTACAAGACAATGAAGATCTGCTGATTGGATTAAATGAACGCATTGAAGGTCTACTTCCCTATGTCCGAGAAGCCATCCGGTTTTCATTGGGACAAGGCAGTATCAGATTCTGTGCGGGTCATAATTTGCAATTGGGAGAGTCTCGCGCCCATTTCTCTGCGCAGTTCATTCGCGAGACGACACCAGAGGTTACCGAAATTATTTCAAAATCAAAGTTTCTCGCTCGCTGGTTTCTGAAATCTGGATCAGAAAGCTCAATCCTTGCATGCTGGGGAGTCAGGCCATGAGCTTTACCATTGCCGCCATCGTATTATACAGCCATACCGGTCAGCAACGTGTTCTTCCTTTCGCGAATCATGGCTTAAACATTGTTACCGGCAATTCGAAAACTGGCAAATCGGCAATCATTGATATTGTGGACTATTGTCTTGGACGAAGGAGTTACAACGTTGCAGAGGGCGAAATTCGGCGAAAGGTAGCTTGGTATGGCATTCATCTAACCAAAAATGGTGACGAAGTGTTCGTTGCTCGAGATAATCCCGGGCCCGGCGCCGGCACAGGTTCAAAAGTGTATTTTCAACGTGGGAAGGTGGAAGAGTACCCTTCTGCAAAAGAAATATCCAAGAACACAACAGAAAATAGCCTGAAAATGTTCGCTACCCAATTTGCTGGCATAATTGAAAACGAACACCGCCCAACCAGCGGCACAAGATCGCCGCTTAGTGCAAATATTAGCCATGCACTGTTCATGTGTTTTCAACCGCAAGGAACTGTCGCCAGCAAAGACCAACTCTTTCACCGCATGAACGAGCCGTTTTTGCCCCAAGCTTTGAAAGACACTGTTCCTTATTTCTTGGGTGCAGTAGATGAGAGCCACTTCAGGTATTTGGCAGAACTTGATGAGTTAACCCACAAACTAAGACTTCTCGAGGCACAAGAGGAAAAACGATTACAAGCTGTCGAACTTAGCCGCAATCGCATTGTCCGCATCGTCAATGAAGGTAAGAGGTTGGGTCTCATTGCACAAGACTACCAAGCAGTAGATGATACTGTGTTCGAATTCTTGGCTAGGATCAGCCAGACGCCAGTAGATGCTCCCACTATTGTCCAAGATTTTGGAGAGACTATCCAGAATTTGCGTGCCGACCAATCTTCAATTCAAAACCGACTTTCAGAACTGAATCAGGATGTTCAAGCAGCTCGCACCTTTTTGTCTGTGCAAACTGATTTTTCCAGGGAAGCAGGTGAACAGGCCGCGCGACTAAAATCGATCGGCCTGTACAAATCAGAGATCGATGATTCAGCGTATTGTCCAATTTGTGACTCGGAACTGCCAACCCCAACACCACGCGCCGAACAAATCAACGCGTCCATGCGCCGCGTTGATGGACTGCTAGAGGCCGCGCACCGCGAAAGTCCCCACATTCAGTCACACATTGCTGAGATGAGCGTGAATATCGATAAACTAACCAATGATCTGCGCGAGGTCCAAAGAGAACTTGCTCGCGCGATTTCTGAAGATGAAAATGCGAAGGCTGCACAAGATCAACTCATCGCAAGAGCGCGTTATCTCGGCAAACTTTCAGATTTTCTAGAAACCGTTCACCCCGGTGAAGATGCAGAAGATGCAAAACAGGAGATTGAAGAACTAAAGACCTTGGTCGCGGCTGTTAAGTCAAACCTAAATTCTGAAGAAACCGCTTCCAAGATGGATACATTCCTCAACCTGATTGGGCAACGTATGACCGCTTACTCTGAGGCGCTTGATCTCGAGCATAGTGGTAGTTCCTTGCGCCTTGATCTTAAGAAGTTGACCGTCGTCGCGGATACCGAAGATGGACCGATACCGCTCAACCGTATGGGCAGCGGTGAGAACTGGGTTGGTTATCATGTTCTTGCACATCTAGCGTTGCATTGGTGGCTTCGTAAACGCGAGCGACCTGTACCGGCATTCTTGATCCTGGATCAACCAACTCAGGCATACTACCCCTCAGACCGCGTTGAAGGTGGATTGGACCAAATAGAGAAAGACGCCGACCGCATGGCTGTACAGGCATTGTTCGAGTTGATGCATTCAGCATGCCAGGAAATTGACATACCATTCCAACTCATTGTCTTGGACCACGCGCACTTACGAGATGACTGGTTCGAAGCATCCATTGTTGAAGAGTGGCGAGACGGAAATGCTCTTGTCCCACCAGACTGGCCTACCATTTAGGGTCGATATGTTGAAGTTATGCTGCACTGCAATGTGCGCATAATGTGCATTGTGGGCAACTGAACGCACGCCTGATAGAAAATGTTTATAGGGTCCGGTTATCTCTCCAAAGCGGTCTTCAATGATCCCTCGTTCAAACTAC
>Ga0233433_10002591_pt1 | contig 15635 bp, 8 predicted proteins | sample SI_122_August201_5_FD_179868 | JGI IMG/M metagenome (GOLD analysis project Ga0233433, IMG submission 179868) | Seawater microbial communities from Saanich Inlet, British Columbia, Canada - SI_122_August2016_100_MG | ecosystem: Environmental > Aquatic > Marine > Inlet | place: Canada: British...
CCGTTCAGAGGGATCTCCTGCTCGGCATCCTCCGGGATGACTTCGACATCCAGACTGCCGCCGTGTTCAGGTATCTCAGGTAGCGAGATCGGCCGGGGTCGGGGTCGGGGTCGCTCAGGGGCGGGGCACCCCGCCTTCGCGGGCGTCGAGCGCGGCCTCCGCGGCCTCGAAACGAGAGATGAGAGTCGGAATGTCGGCGCCTTCGTATCCTTCCAGGAGCGAGGCCTTCGCGCCCACCAGCGCCGCACGTAGGGTCGCGACCGACCGGAGTTCGGCTTCACGATCGACGCTGCCGACCTCGCCGATCCAGGTCGGGGAACTATGCGCGAAGGCGTAGCTGTCCATCGCTGGCCATGACTCGGTGTCCGGGCCTACGACCCGCACGGCGATCCATCCTCCGGCCGGAATTTCGACGCTGCCTGAGAAGCGTTGATGCGCCCCGCTTCCAGCCTTGTCGCTCCAGGCGACCTCGCCATTGACGATGATCTCGACCCTGGAGACACCCACGGCGGTGTGCAGGGCGAGTGTCCACTCTGCGGTGCCATCGGCCGGCGTCGTCTCACCCGGGCCGGCTCCCTCGACCTCGAATTCGATCAGCGGACCGTTCGTCACGAAGCTGCGTCCTGCCGCGACTCCCGCGAGGTAGCTGTCGAAGTCCTGTGCATCGCCGGTGTGGACGTAGGTCCGCGTCGCGCCGGGCGCCATTGTCCGGTAGAAGTTCAGCATCACGTCGCTGCCCGACGTCGCCGCAACCGGCCATCCCAAGTTCAGGAACTGGTACCAGACCTCGGCAGTCCCGAGCTCGTCGGTCCAGAGGCAGGCGATCTCGAGGGCCTGTACGTCGCCGAGGATACCGTCCGCGACGAGTCCTACGGGAAGGCCGAGTGCCGCCGGATCGCCGAAGGGGTCGGCGCCCGCCGGGTGCACGTACGACGCGATTCCTCCCTGGCGGCGGGCGAATTTCGTGACCTCGTCGTTGGCCCGGTCGTCCTGGCCGTACGCCTGATAGCCCGGACCCCAAACCCAGGGCCAGAACATCTCGTCGGTCCCGATCAGCCCCAGGTGTCCCAAGAAATGAGAGCGAACCTCCTGACCGAAACGAACCATCGGGGCCGCACCGCCATCGGCCCACCCGAACCAGTGCTGCTCTCCCAGGCGCTCGTGGAGATTGGCCACAAGCGGTGTGGCCACATCGAGACCCTCTCCAGCCATGACCGTACGCAGGTCTTCCGGGTCGAGTCGGTAGGGCCCGCCGTAGTTGAGGTGGAAGTGCTGGTCACCCGAGAGCCATCCGGCGGCCGCGGCGTCCCACACCGGCCGAAGCTGGATCTCCAGGGTTGCAGTCTGTCCCGGCGAAACCACGGCTCGGCGTTGCTCGGCGGGCGCAGCGAGCCCTCGGGCGATCGTCACTGTCACCTCGCCCGGAGGTGCGTCCAGCTCCACGACGCCGTCGGAGTAGAAGAAGACCCGCCCCGTCTGGCCGTCGAACCGGGGCACATGACCCCGGGGAAACACGGCATGACCGTTCGCGTCCACCACGGAGACGCGGGTGGCGACGGGGCCGGATTGGAGGGTCGATTGTGTCGTCAACCGCAGCCGACCCCAGCGAGCGGCGGTGTCGAACGCCGTGATGTCGACCATTTCGACGGGACCTCCGTCGACGGAGACTTTGTAGAGACGGAAGATCTCGTCGTCGCCGGCTTCACTGAACCAGACCCACTGGCCGTCGGGGCCCCAGGCCGGGGCGAGGGGCAGGCGGTCGCCTCCGCCCGCGAGAAGCATCGTGGAGCCAGGACGATCGAGCGAAGCGAAGCGAAGCTCCCACCCGTCCCCGTGGGCCTGGGGAATTTGAAAGGCGACCCGACGCCCGTCGGGCGAGAGAGCAGGCTCGGTCTGCGAGAGGAGCATCCCTTCGACGATCGTTCGTTCTTCTCCGGTGGTGAGGTCCCGAAGAAGCACCCGGTTACTGCCGCCCTTCTCGAGGTACAGCAGCTGGCCACCGTCCGGTGTGAGCTGAGGTCTGCGAGAAACCCTGCCCTCGCCTGCGACCTCCGTGCGTGTCGTGCCGTCCGGATCGAGCCGCCAAATGCGGATCGCCCCCGATTCGCCTGAGGCGTACCAGATCGATCCGTCCAGGCCGTAGCTGGGATCGAGTTCGATCGCGTCTGTGTCGACCACGATGTCCTCCCGTCCACTCGCCACATCGATCTCGACGATCCATGTGTCCGCTCCGTCATCGCGCACGAAGACGATCCGGTCGCCGTTCGGGGCCCAGCGAGGACGTGAGTCCATCTCTCCGCCCGTCGTGAGCTGCGTGGCGACCCCGGTCTCGAGATCGACGAGCCACAGCCAGCCTCGGTCGGCCATCGCGATCTGCGTGCCATCGGGCGAGACGGCCGGATCCATCGGGCCGGTCGCCAGGGTGGGGAGCTCGTACCCTTCGAGGTACACGTGGTGGCCGTTCCCGACCTGGGTGTAGCGGCTCGTCCACTGACCCGTCACCGGTCCGGGAAGGAAGAGCAGGATCGAAGCGAGTGCGGGCAGGATGCGACGTGAGTTCATGACGAACCTTAAACAATGCGCGGGCGGGAGTGGTCGCGGCCAAGATGGGGCGACGTTGATCGTCGAGCCACCTCGCCCGCCGCCGCTTGAGCGCAACATCTCGGACTTCGACGACTACGCCCAGATCGTCGACGTCGCCGACCGCCTGCTGGCCCGAGGGTTCTCCGAGCCCGACGTACACAACATGACGTTCACCTCAAGAGCAGTGGGCCGACCAAGGCGGAGTAAGATGCTCCTCGCCTCGCGCGGGGCAAGCGAACCGCCGGATCGCTGGCTGTGCGATTGCGATGGCGGTAAGCTCACCGCCGCGTCGCCGCAAAGGAGGATCGACCATGCCGAGGCACATCACGTTCCGTCCCATCGCCGTCCTGCTCGCCTTCGCTTTGATCGCGCCCGCGGCCTTGGTCGCGCAGAGCGCCATCGCGATCGTCGGCGCCACGATCATCGACGGAAATGGAGGTCCGCCCCTCGCGAATGGAACGATCGTCCTGACGGGCAACCGCATCAGCGCGGTCGGTCCCAGCGGGAGCGTGGACGTCCCTGATGGGGCCCAGGTCATCGACGGTAGGGGCAAATTCGTCACCCCGGGCTTCATCGACAGCAACGTCCATCTCTCGTTGTACGGGGCAGGAGAGACGATCGTCCGGTATGAAGACAGGAACGCAGACCTGACGCTCGAGTCGGCCCAGCTCCAGCTCAAGAACGGATTCACAACGGTGCGGGACAGCTACGGGTCGCTGCTTCCACTCATGGAGGTCCGAGACGCGATCGCTCGAGGAGAGGTGGTCGGTCCTCGTATGCTCGTGGCGGGGAACATCGTGGGGTGGGGTGGGCCGTACTCCATCACCTTCTCGCTCGTGCGCGGCACCGGTCTCACGCTTTTTCAGGAGCAGTTCAACGACTTCATTACGCAGGGGTCGGGTGAGGAATGGATGGAGATGGAGCCCGAGGATCTGCGTGTCGCCGTGAACGACTATCTCGATCTGGGACCGGACTTCATCAAGTTCGGGGGGACGAGTCACTTCTCGAACCCAATCATGATCGGCTTCAGCCCACGGGCCCAGGAGGTCATGGTCGAGGAGACACACAGGCGAGGCCTGGTGGCCGAGACGCACTCGACGAGCCCGGAAGGCCTGCGACTGTCTGTCGAGGCCGGCATCGATCTCATTCAGCACCCGGAGGTACTTCCGAGCGTCATGTCCGACGCGCTCGCCGAGGACATCGCCCGACGCGGGACGATCTGCGCCATGCTGTCGAACACGCTCACGGGTGAGCCCTGGGAACGACACCTGAAGCAGCAGGCGGATCGTGCCGAAAGCGAGGCAGAAGAGGAGGAGGAGGAGGACGCGGGACAGGAGAGGGCGAGAACCTCGGCCGAACTGCGGGCCGAGGCGCGCGGGAACGGCGAAGGCATGGACATCCGTCGCCAGAATGCGGAGAAGCTCATCGCGACCGGTTGTGTGACGACGATCGGCACGGACAACTACCTCGGGACTGCGCCTGAATTCCGGCGCGACCCCACAAAAGCGCTCAGTCAGTCCTTCGGGACGGGGAGTGTGCTCGCCACCGAGGGGCTCGTCGAATTAGGGATGACGCCGATGGAGGCGATCGTGGCAGTGACGAAGAATGGTGCGATGGCTTGTCTCATGCTCGACGAACTGGGGACCCTCGAGGAAGGGAAGTTCGCCGATGTGGTCATTCTGGGGGCGGATCCGCTCGAGGACATCCGCAACATTCGCGTGATCGAGACCGTCATCAGGGACGGAACAGTCGTCGACCTCGGTGCTCTGCCGAACCAGCGGATCTTCTCGAATCCTGCAGACACGTTGCCGGACCCGGGGTCGATGTGAGCTCCAGGCCCTTCCCGGGACTGGCTACGCCGCACCGCCAACCCTAGTCTGACCACTTCGGGCAGGCCACCCAGGCCTGGCCCAGGACTTAGCGATGTGAGTCTGCGATGTGGCGTGCGCTCAGTTTCCGGATCTCATTTTCTGTCTTCCTCGCTCTCACGTTGGCGTGGCCAGCCGCTCCGGCTGCGGCGCAGGAGGAGTCCGAGGACTGGGATGTGACGCTCGCGCGGGGTGAGACTCGCGAGATCGATTTCCAGACCGACGAGGGCACGTGGATGTCCGTCGACGTCTCACCGGATGGTCGGTGGGTCGTCTTCGATATGCTGGCTCACGTGTACCGCGTGCCGATGGGAGGTGGAGACGCCGAGAGCCTGACGCAGGAAAGCGGCGTCGCGCTCAATTATCATCCCAAGTACTCGCCGGACGGGACCCGGATCGCGTTCATCTCGGACCGAGGTGGTCAGGCCAATCTCTGGGTGATGGACTCCGACGGGTCGCACCCGCGTCAGGTTCAGACCAGCATGGACACGCGCGTCACCATGCCCGAATGGACCGCCGACGGAGAGTACATCCTTGTCGTCGAGGACGGCGGAATTTCGATGTACCACCAGGACGGCGGGACGGGCATCCAGCTGGTCGACAACGAAGGTGGAGCGCCTTCGTGGCCGTCGACCTCCGCGGATGGTCGTTATGTCTACTACCAGGTCCGAACCGGAGGGCAGGCGGTCCAATGGGCGGTCGATCACATCGATGACGAGACGGTCGCGGATGCGATGCAGGGTGCGAACAACCTCTCACGCATGGATCTCGCGACCGGCGCGGTGACCCGCGTCACCAGTGGTGTCCCTTCGCGTCAGTACCGACTGTCGTCGGGTGGCGCGATCGCCGGTGAGGTCTCCCCCGACGGGCGCTACATGGCGTTCGCTCGCCGGATGCCCGACGGCACGATCGAGTGGAAGGGGCATGAGTTCGGACCTTCCACCGCGCTCTGGGTCCGTGACCTGCGAAACGGCTCCGAGCGTATCGTCATGGATCCGATCAGCCAGGACATGACGGAGGGCATGAAGACGATTCGCCCACTTCCAGGTTACTCGTGGACGCCTGACGGAAGCGGCATCGTCATATCCCAAGGTGGCAAGATCCGCCGCCTCGACGTGGCGAGCGGCAACGTCGCGACGATCGACTTCGACGCGAGGGTCCATCGGACGATCTCGGAACAGGCGTATCGGGCCTTCCGCATCGACGACGGCCCCATGCCGGTGACGTACACCCGCTGGCAGACCGGATCGGCGGACGGATCGAGCCTCGCCTTCACGGCAGGGGGGCGCATCTATGTGATGAGCCTGCCGAACGGAACACCGAGTCGCCTTACGTCGGACTCCGACCCGCACTTTGAGTACGCGCCGTCGTGGTCCCCGGATGGTGCCTGGATCGCGTACACGACCGTCGACGAGACGGGCGCAGGTCACGTCATGAAGATCCCGAGCGGTGGTGGGACGCCGCAGCAGGTCAGCCAGGAACACGGCGAATACTCACACACCCGCTGGAGCCTGGACGGCTCCGAGATCGTGGCGACGTGGGGTTCGGGCGCGACGGCTCGTCAACGCACGATGGCCCACAATCCCTGGTACGACATCACGGTTTTTCCGGCCGATGGCGGAGCGGGTGACCGGATCGTGCGCGTCGAAGGGCCGACGCTCTCCACACGGACCCAATTCCTGCGCCCATCCTTCGGACCGGAGGGACGGATCTATTACCCCCAGCTGGGAACGAACCGGGCTGATTCGACCAGACTCATGTCAGTGGCCCGCGATGGTCGTGACCCACGCGTCCATCTGATGCTTCCATTCGCCGATGAGGTCGTCATCTCGCCGGATGGCCGCCGGGCCGCGTTCAACGAGGGCGACAACGTGTACATGGTGCCCATCCCGTCCGCGGTTGTCCCGGTCGGCATCGACAAGAAGAGCGGTGCGCTTCCGGTCACGCAGCTGAGTCGTGGCGGCGGCATCTATCCGAGCTGGCGCGACCAAAACACGGTCGAGTTCGGGAGCGGTGCGACGTACTACCGGCACGACATCGCGGCCGAGACGACGGATACGATCGCGATCGAGCTCGAGCTCGATCGTGACGTACTCCCCGATGGAACCATCGCGGTTACCAATGCCCGCATCATCACCCTCGAGAACCGACAGGTCATCGAGAACGGCTCGCTGGTTGCCACGAACGGTCGGATTACCTGCATCGGATCCTGTGACACTTCAGGAGCCGACCACGTCGTCGATGCGACAGGAAAGACGCTCATTCCAGGCTTCATCGACATGCACTCGCACTTCTTCCGCGAGTACCGGGGCATCATCCCGCCGAAGGCGTTCGAGGCGGCCGTCCCTCTCGCGTACGGTGTCACGACGAACCTCGACAACTCGATGTGGTCGCAGGACATCTTCCCCGCGATCCAGATGATCGAGCAGGGCACGCTCGTCGGATCGCGCACGTTCACGACTGGTGACCCCCTCTATCGGGGCGACGCGGCCCGACAGAACGACCTGAGCAGCTACGAGGTCACCGACGACAACATCGCGCGACTGCAGTCGTGGGGCGCGGTTTCGCTGAAACAGTACATGCAGCCCCGTCGCAATCAGCGTCAGTGGGTATCCGATGTCGCGCGTGAGCGTGGCCTCATGGTTACCGCCGAGGGGGGCGACCTGGCCTACAACCTCAGCATGATCATGGACGGACAGACCGCGTGGGAGCACCCGATCAGCTACGTGCCTATGTACTCGGATGCCACGCGCTTCTTCGGGATGGCAAACACCGTGTACTCACCGACCTTCATGGTCGGAGGCCCTGGGCCCTGGAACGACGAGTATTTCTTCCAGGAGACCGAGGTGTGGAGGAATGAGAAACTGCGGCTGTGGATGCCGTGGAAGCAGTTGGTTCCCCACGCACGCCGCCCGTTCCAGCGTCCTGAGACGGACTACAGCTATCCAATGCTCGCGCAGGTCCTTGCCGATATCATCGCAGAGGGCGGCCATGGCGCTATCGGCTCACACGGCCAGCAGCACGGGCTCGCCTCGCACTGGGAGGTCTGGGTCGCGGCTTCCGCGATGGGGCCGATGGGGGCGCTCGAACTCGCGAGCAACGAGGGCGCATACTTCCTGGGAGCCGAGCAGGACGTCGGATCTCTGGCCGTCGGAAAGCTGGCCGATCTGATGATCCTGAACTCCAACCCGCTCGACAACATCCGGAACACGACCGACATCCAGTCGGTGATGAAGGGAGGCGTTCTGTACGACGGGATGACGCTCGACGAGGTATGGCCACAGCAGCGCGCGTACGGGACGCGGCCATGGATCTACGATGAGATCTGGCGGAGCGGGCCGCGGCCTGTGAACCGATGAGGTTCGGTGCGGCCGTCGTTGGACTGCTTGGGCCGGTGATCAGGCCCAAGCAGTCTCACTGACTAGGAGTAGAGGTCCAGCAGGGGACAGGTATTCCAACGACCCATTTGTCCGGAAAGCCAAGGCAGCGCTGAGTGATGGGTCTTGGCATGCGGAGGCAGCTCGGGCTAGGGGTTAGTGATCACATTCGCGCAGCACTCACCCCCGTCCTAACCACCACGCCTGAGCACCTGGCCTGGATACGCCGACGGCACGACGGAATCAATGTCCCAGACTTGGACTCCGTTGACCCACACGCCGTGGATGCCCGTCGAAGCAAGCTGGGGAGACTCGAAGTCCGCGTGGTCCGTGACCATCTCGGGATCGAACAGTACGAGGTCGGCCCATGCTCCTTCTCGGATGACCCCACGATCCACGATTCCCATGTGTTCAGCTGCGAGGCCAGTCATCCGATAGACCGCCTCCTCGAGAGAGAGCATTCCGTCCTCCCTCACCTGCGTACGAAGCACTCGCGTGAAGGACCCATACCCACGTGGATGGGGCCCCGCGAGTTCACCATCGCTGCTCACATTCGTATGCGCCCACTGATAGAGGCCGGCAATGTCTTCCTCCTTCATGCTGCGAGCGACGATCGACTCTCGCACGTCATCAGGAGCGTCGGGACCGTACGCCATGTCTAGAAGGGCGAGATACGCGGTGACCGCATCCTCTTCCCGCTCTAACGCGATCTCCTCAAGCGTAAGGCCCACGTAGAACGGTTCCGGGGTGAAGCGTCCGAAAATGATCCCATCCGGCAGCGCTACTTCTCTGAGGGCAAACCCGACCTGTTCTCGAGTGAAGTTCCCGTCCGGTACCAGCACTCTCATCGTGGACTGCCAGTACGTGTATGGGTAGACGTCCGCCGTGACGTCGACGCCCCTCGCCCTGGCCGCATCCAGCTTCTGGAGCAGTTCGTCCGAGCGACCCCAAAGGCTGGTCATGGCAAGCTTCATGTGGCTCACCTGGACGGGGAGGCCAGCTTCGGAGCCGATGAAGAGGATCTCATCGATGGCATCCCAGAATGTCCGGTCTTCACTTCGGATGTGGCTGATGTAGCGGCCATTGAACTCGGCGGCGACGTGGGCCAGGGAGACCACTTCCTCGGTTGTGCTGTTGAGGGCAGCCGAGTACTCGAGGCCTGTACTTAGACCGAAAGAGCCCTGCTCCATATCCGCCCGGAGCAGCACAGACATCGAGTCCGTTTCGGGTGGGGTCGCTGTGCGCTGCAAATCATCACCCATGACCTCCCGCCGAAGCGCTGCGTGTCCAGTGTACGATGCAACGTTGACCGCGGGAGGCGTCGCCTCGGCTTGGGTGAAGAAGTCGACGAGGGGATATTGGGAGCCGCCATCCTGACCCACCACGATGGTCGTTATGCCCTGACTTACCACGGCCCGAGCGGACCGCATGTCGCTGAGCAATCCTCGGTCGTGATGGCTGTGCGTGTCGATGAAGCCGGGCGAGAGTACAGCGCCCCCACCATTCACGACGGTCTCACCTCTGCGCGGCGTGAGCTCGCCGACCTCGGCAATTCGGCCGTCGACGACGCGCACTGACCCCGGGGACGAGGGCGAGCCTGTACCATCGATAACGCGCACATCTTGAAACAACGTGCCGTTTGAGGATGGGCTGCATGCCGCCATCAAGCCGGTCGCTAGCAGCAGCAAAGACCGTCGGGAGACTTTCAAACTATACCTGGGCAGGAGGCGCACGACATGCTCGAAGGACTAGGGGTGGGCCCGCGGGTTTTGATGGGGTCGCGACCCTGGCAAGATGCCGTGCAGGGGGTCAAACCGCGAGCGCCCCCACAACTGTGTCACAGATGCGTCGAGGCCCACCGAAGTCCCAAAAGTCGCTCCAAATCAGGTGCGCTACCAGACTGCGCCGCTACAGCCGCAACAGCATCTCTTTGAAGCGCTCAAACACGCCGGCTGCCTCATCTCTCATGCTCCCTTCAGCAAGGCGCCCAAAGCGCCTCTCCACATTCACGAGCACCTGCATCCCCGCGGAAATGGAAGGGCCATTCCACCCCGATCTGCTCTATGCGTTTTCCGCGCAACGTCTCAAGCACCGTAGCGACGGCCACGTAGTCCAACACCGGAGAGCCTTCCGGCGGGAAACCAATCACCTCGATCGTGATGGCCCTCTGCACCACTGACATCATCCTCCTTAAGGCCACCAACATGAAGTCCCGAGTCTCCGTCGGCGTCACAGTGATCAAGCCGTCAATCTCGTCCTGAGAACCATCGATTACTACTGTTGTCGCGCCAGTCACCGACCAGTGCATTTCGACCGATGCCTCTAGAGCGCTGCGTTGAGACGGACGACGCGATCTTGCATAGAAACGCTAGCGGCCCGCGGCCTTTCGTCCGGCTTCAACCGTCGCAAAGCCCGAGTCGCCCCACCCCATCACGTGCACGCTGAAACCCTGCTCCATGCGCATCGCGATGTCGGAGGCGTTAGAGGGAAATCCGCACTCGAGGTCGTTCTCCTTGCAGGCAGACAACACCGACTGAATCGCGTGCTCCCAGCCGTTCTGGTTCTGTACGCGCTCGCCCTCGGCGTTCTGCGACGAGAAGATGCCCCGGAGCGTCCCAGCTCCCGGCCACAGCACGCCGATCCCTGGCACGGCCGCAATCTCGGCCAGGTTCGCGAGCCCCGCGTGGCTCTCGACAATGACCCATAGAATGAGTTCACCGTCTGGGTTGAGCGGCCACACATCTGCCTTGGCGCGATACTCGGCTTCGCTCACGCCCCAATAGGCAGGAGCGTTTCCGACGCGGTCCGGACGCGTGCCGCCGTTCGATTCATATCGCATGGCGGCCACGGCCTGCCGAACCTCTTCCGCAGACTCGACCTTCACCGCCATGAGCGTGCTCGCTCCGGCGTCCAACTGCTTCGCGATGGCGTCCCGTGCACCCGCATAGTCCGTGCCGATCTCCTGCATTTTCACGACAAGAGGATTCGTTCGCGTTGATGCGCCAGCACCGCTCATCGCGGAGACGAAGCTGTTGAACGCAGGCAGGCCACGATCCACACCGCCCTCCATCGAACCATCGAAGACGAAGTCACTCATCGTATACGCGAGCGTCTCCTCAGCGAGTTGGGCCGGCGTCTTCACCGGACCGGCAGGCGCACCCCTTCGGCCCGCACTCGCCCGAGGCGCGTACATCCCGAAGACCGGCATACCCGCCTCGTGTAGCGCGATCATGGGATTCAGTCGATCGGAACTCTGGGCCGCTGTAGGCGCGGCGTCCGCCGCGACGACCAGGGCTACGACCCCAACTGTGAGCATGAACCGCATACTGCTTCCTCCTCCGGAGAACCACACGAGACTGTTGAAGAACGCCACGGTAGATCGGGGGCCGTATGCCAGCAAGGACAGGCCCTCCGCTCGGCAGACCTTACGCACCAGGGCGCGGCGTAACATCGTTGGTTCAAGCGACTTTCTCTGACACCGTTATGGGGTGGCCCACCCGGCACCCCACATCCGGCAGAGCGACCCATCGATGTCCCATCCCGCTTCCCTCCCGTTCATCAGCGAGAGGGGCTCCGACGTCTTCTCCGGCGGGGGGAATGACGAGCACAGTTGAGACAGTCCATGGCCTACTTCGGCCCGAGAACGACGAGCTCAAGATCCAGTGGCGGCTGGCTAAGGAAGACCGAGCACATGGGCTCCGAAATGCGCGCGGACCAAGAGGTACAGCCTGTGCTCCAGATCGTGGTTCTGCTGAGCGGAGTCTCCGGAGCGATCGTTCGCCGCCGGTGGCGGTGGCTCGACTGGCTCACGGGGCCCCGCCTGGTACTGACTGCATCCGACCTGGGCGCATTCTGAGGAACTCGCGGGTCGTGACGGCCTGAGCCTGGACCACCCAGCGGAGTTCGTGCTGCGTCTGAGGCGCTCTGATGCACTGGCGGGCCGCGAGTCCGGTGCCGAGTTGGCGCTCGCCAAGGCCCAGTATGACTTGGCGGCCGTAGAGCGGCGGGCAGCGCTTCCAATGGGTAAGGGCGGCGAGGATTAGTCGTCCCTGACACCAGTGTCAGCACGGACGGGCGTTCCAGTGTCATCATTAAGAACGCATTCCCGATTAACGTCTGCCTTCGGCCAGCATCCAATCGTCATGAAAACAATATTCAGCCTTTGCCTGTTGCTCATCCCTCTAGCCTTGGCCGCTCAGGAGGGCAGCGTCACTTATGACCACACCGTGGTCTACGGGTTTGCGAACCCCGACGCCCAGCCTGCCAGGGGCGATAGTGCTCAGGCCGGTCGAGAGGGCCGAGGCGGGGAAGGCGCCCAGCGAGGAGGAGCCGCCCGCGGTGGTGCCACAGGAGGACGTGGAGGCGACCGTGCCGGCGGCGCTGGTTTCAGGATGCCGGAAGGGATGCCCACCAACAGCTTCGCCGCGGTGGTTTTGCGCTTCAACTCCTCCGAATCCGTTATGACTCAGGCTGAAGTGGTAGAAGAAGAAGAGGCCGCCGGCGGATCGGAGATGGACCGACGCATGGCATTGTTCGCCGACCGCATCAAAATGGGGTCGCCAGTACGCAGCGATCAGGAAACACTGCTCGGGGCTTATGCCAACAACACCGACGGCACGCTCGTCGAGGAACTCGAATTCATGGGGCGTACGTTCCGGATCACCGGCACCCTACCCGGATACGCTTGGCGGCTCGTCGCAGAGCAGAGCGACTTCATGGGCTACATGGTCCAAAAGGCCGAGACCGAACACGAAGGGAGAACCATCGAAGCCTGGTTCACCCCACAAATTCCGGTCTCGGCAGGCCCGGGACAGTACGGAGGGCTCCCGGGAATGATCCTAGTCCTCTCCGTCAACCGTGGGGAAGAACTGTACTCCGCGACATCGATCGACTTGGGCCAACTCGAAACCGGAATCACACCACCTGAAGACGGTGATGAGATCACGCGCGAAGAGTACGAAGTGATGGTTGAAGAGAAACTCGAAGAGCTGCGCACTTCGCGCGGCCGCGGCCGCATACGGCGCATCGGATGACACATATGAACAAGCACTTCTTATTCCGGAACAGTCTGATTTTCGGACTGGCACTGCTCGGATCGCTCGTCGCTACGCCGGCGGACGCCCAAGAGGAGTACGCCGTAGCCGGCGTCGTCGCGGATTCGGCTGGCGCCAAGCTCAATGGCGCGATGGTCGTGGCGCTGTCGCTTCCGGATTCGGTACTGAGGAAATTCTCACTGTCGAACGGGGACGGTGCGTTCACACTGACGCGGCTCACCCAGGGTGACTACGTGCTCCAGGTCAGCATGGTCGGTCGCCAGACCGTCCGGCATGACATCACGATCACGGACAGGAACGTCAACGCAGGCACGATTGAAGTCGATGTGCTCGCGGTGGAAATGGAAGCGCTCGTGGTCAGTGTCGACCATGTGCCCTTCGTGAATCGGCGGGACACGATGGACTACAACGCACTCGCATTCGAGACCAGACCTCAAGCCACCGTAGAAGACCTGCTCGCGAGGCTTCCCGGTGTGGAGATCGCCGAAGACGGATCCATCACCGCCCAAGGCGAGGAAGTGCAAAACGTCCTCGTAGAAGGCAAAGAGTTCTTCGGTACTGACCCGACGATCGCGACCCGTAATCTTCCTGCGGACGCCGTCGAACGAATCCAGATCTACGACAAACAGTCGGACATGGCAGAGTTCACAGGGATCGCAGATGGACAAGAAGAGCGGACGATCAATCTCGAACTGAAGGACGGAGCTAAGAGCAGCTACTTCGGCAACGTGGTCGGTTCTTTGGGTGGTGGCTCCGAAGCCGTCACGATTGCTTCCGCAACAGGTGGCGACGGGCTGCGCTACAACGAAAGCGTGAACATCAGCAAGTTCACGCCTACCACTCAGCTCGCCATTCTCGGCGGGGTCAACAACGTGAACCAAACCGGGTTCCACGTGCAGGGTGCGAGCTTCGCAGGAGGCGGCGGGCATGGAGGTGGCGGGCCGACCCGTTTGGGTGGCGGCAGCAACAATGGCTTTACTGACGCCCTGTCCGTCGGCATAAACGCGAGTCACGACTTCGCGGACGACGACTGGCTGCGAACGAGCTACTTCCTCTCCCAGGTGGACAACGCTCAGAACAGCGAGACGTTGCAGCAACTGCTTCTGGGCTCTCAGATGTCCTCGCTTTCAGACCAGACCAGCAACCAGACCGCGTATCAGCTCTCTCACCGTTTCAACGCAAACGCGCAGAAGACCTTCTCCCAAGGCCACGACATGCGCTTCCGGGGGACACTGAACCTGGGTTCTTCGGACGCCACGAGCTTCGGAACGCAGTCGACGACTGCGGCTGACGGAAGGCTGTTGAACACCGCGGTCACCAACTACATCGGGAACAACAGCAGCCTCACCGGTAACGCGCGCCTCACGTGGCGGAAGCGGATCAACGAAGATGGGAGAAGCATCGTTGCCGAGGCTTGGACCAACATCAGCGACCCAGAAGAGTTCACCGATCTCACATCGACCATCGGCTCCTACGGCCGTGGCGACGTGCTGACGAACCAAGAGATCGCCCAGGAACAGTCACAAACCGGCCGCACACTCGGGTACTCGCAGCGACTCGCCATAACCGAGCCCCTCGGCGGCGGAAAAGTCCTCGAGCTGTTCGGGCAGCGAAGCGCGACGAATGAAGACCGTAACGAATCAGTCCACGACATCGTGGCGGGGGTACCGGTCTTCAACGCTGCCCAGAGTTCAGCGTTCGAGCGGAGTTACAGCTATCTCCGCGGCGGATTCCGGTTTAGCCGAAATGCCGACGATAAGCGCTTCGTGCTGGGTGTCGAGGTACAGGGATCAAACCTCGACGGTACGATCCTGAACCGGGACGAAACGATCACGAATGGATACACACATGTCCTGCCTTCCCTCGACTATCGGGTCCAGTTCGACCAAGGGAAGAACCTGACCGTCCGGTATACGACTTCGACGCGCGAGCCGAGTCTGACCCAGCTGCAGCCCTACTCGAACAACACGAACCCCCTCAACCTGTACATCGGGAATCCAGACCTGACGCCTGAGTACACGCATCGGCTGCGCGCAGACTACCGTTCCTTCGATCAGTTCACCTTCCTGAACTTCTTCACCTTCGGGTCGATCAGCTACACGAACGACCAGATCGTGACCGCGCGGACCGTCAACGAGAACGCGGTGCAGACACGCACGCCGATCAACGCCACGGACGGGTGGGGCGCGACCGGTGGAGCCACTCTGGGCACCCCGATCCGGCGCATCGGGGCGGAGATCAACGTCAGCTACAACGCGAACTACTCCACGGGTACAGAGTTCGTGAACGGCGAGGAGAACATCAGCAAGATCCTCCGGCACACCGTTGATCTGAGCATGGAGAATCGTGACAAGGAAGTCTTCGAGATCCGCGCGGGTGGGCGGTTCACGTTCAACAACGTGGACTACTCCATCAACCAGGACTTCGCGCAGGATTACCTCAACCGCACGCTGTATGCGAACGGTTCGCTCTACTTCGGCGATGGCTGGACGCTCGAATCACGATTGAACTACCAGTTCTTCGATCAGGAAATCTTCGGTGAGGGACAGAACGTGGCCGCGTTGCAGGCGTCGCTGTCCCGCTTCGTGATGAACGATCGGGCGCAGATCAAATTTGTGGCGATGGATCTACTGAATCAGAACCAGGGTGTCTCGCTGACGAACACGTCTGCGTACATCCAGGAGTCACGAGTGCAAACGCTGGGGCGCTACGTCATGCTGAGCATGTCGTGGCAGTTGGGTCCGCAACGGGGC